>WNEZ01002882.1_pt1 | contig 22000 bp, 18 predicted proteins | sample 5400521 | NCBI WGS metagenome assembly WNEZ01 (sample SAMN13153339, study PRJNA577476) | soil metagenome | isolation source: 120 cm saprolite under Douglas fir tree site 2 hole 1 replicate 1 | place: USA:California | collected 2015-04-18 | reverse complement strand
GCTGTCGCCACATGCAAGGTAAAGGCTTTCGAATTGGCGGTTGAAAATGTGGCCGTCCCCGCCAGCAGAGTTGCCACGGGCATGCCGTTTTCCTCCGCCAGAGTTGCGGCAGAGGATTGCGATAAGAGGAATCGCGCCGCTCCCGCGCGCAGCTGCATGCTGCCGGCTTGGGCGGTGCTCAACTTATCTCCGCTAAAGACCGTAGTTCCGACCGATGCGATCGCGGCGCCCACGCGCGCACCTTCGGCGGAAACGACAGTCCCCAGGGTACTTACTGGCGCGCCCCAAATCGGGGCAATGAACAAACTAGCTGCCAGCAGTGTGGCAACAATCCCACGCACACGCGTCATTCCTGTCTCCAAGAGGGCCTAAGTCAGAATACTGCCCTCATTTCTGACCGTCAATGAACAAACACGCCCGAAAGTGGAATGTTCCGTACGAGATAACTCTGCCCGACGCTGGCAGTGGCCGGGTTCGACTGTTACAATGCTGTCAACGTATGGCTGATTGGAAACAGATTACCGCGCGTATTCGTCGCGCCCGCACCAGCAAAGACCCCGCCGGGCAACTCTCCAATTTGTTCGAGAAGACACGCGACGCAATGGTGGCCTTTGAGTTGGCTCGCTATTTCGAATCTTCCAGCCAGAATGCGGAAGCTGCGAAGTGGTATGCGACCGCCGCAGACCGTTTTCGCCGCTCCGATTGGAAAACAAAAGCACAGGAGTCGGCCATCCGCCTCGGCGCGGAGCTCGCTTCGGTCAATCCATCCACCTCCGCCGATGAATTCCTGTTGACGCCACCGTCCCCTGAACCCACCGAGCCCGCGCTCCCGTTCGAACAAAACACTTCCGCGATCGATTTGGCGTCTGCTGCTTCGAGCGAGTCCTTTTCCTCCGGGAAGTCTTCTTCCGTTCCATCAGCGGGTGGCGCAGTGCCTCAAGACAAGAGACGCCGCCGTGGCCGCCGGGGTGGGCGCAATCGTCGGAAGGGTGAACCGGCCGGGGAGCCCTCGACCACTCAGTCGCCTCGCAGTTCCGGAGCGCCAGCCACACGCCGCGGTCTGCCCCCCGCTGTCTTCACTGAATCTGTCGAACCAAAGCCTCCGAGGGTCACTGACAGCCGAGCGATTCCGCAGCTCCCCGTCGAACCTATCGCTGACGCCGTTGGACCCGGCGTGCGCGGCCGCTCCGGCGATCCCGGCTTGTCGTCCCGATTGTCGCTCCTCGAGATGCAGCTTAGACGCCTGCTGACGTGTGCGCCAGTAAAGCTCAATGACGCGGACCATGCACCAGTCGGTCCCGGGGTTTTTGTCCTCACCGATTCCGATCTCACCAGCTATTACTATGTCGAAGCCTGCCAGACGCTGCGCATCGCCATCGCAAATCTCCTCCGCGGGGGCGCCAGCCGCCGCGGCGCCGATTCCCTCAAGCCGCAGCTGGCAGAGCATCTCGGGATTCCGGAATCGCGCGTCACGAAATATCTGGCCGATCACTGCGTCGTTCGCTGGCTTCAGCTCGACGAAGGCGCATCGCACTTCGCGCATTTCGTCATTGCTGTCATTCGCCCCACCTTGAATGAGTGAACGCGCGCATGAAGCGATTGGCGAAATCTTTCCCGGAGTGGGCAACGAAATTCCCGAATTTCGCAAAAAAAGCAAGTCTGGCGTGCAAGAGGTAACCCCCCTTCCAGGCCCCTCCAAAACCCACCCGCTGTCTGAGGCTGCCGTTTAACCCCCAATTTTGACCGTTCACCGTTACCCGCTGGCCTACTGCCCCCTTACCCTTCAAACTATAGGTGTCCAAAGACTTATTGGACGTACCACTTGGGCGTGGTACGGTATTTCGAGCCCGGGGGCTTTTTTGGGGGCTCATTTTTTCAACATAACTAGGGCGTAGTTGGGTCGCATCATTCGAAAGCGAGGGTACAGGTTTATGCCGAATCGAGTAGGCACGCAGATTCTGAGGACAATTGATTGGGCAGTCTGCAAGGCCGCTGCCGGCACCTTCAACACCATCCAGTACTTTAACAAGTACAATCCGAATCCGTCCGTCACGCCGCAATGGTCCGATAAGCCGCTTTTGAAGTCCTGGGAAAAGACCAAACCGACCCTCGGCTGGCCCCGGCAGACTGATTCGCTCTGCCCCGATTGCGTCAAAGAAGCGCGCGAAGAAATCATCAACGGCAAAAAAGACTGGCGCGACCTCATGAACGAAAAGGTCGGCGAGATTAAGGCCCAAATTATCGAGCGCGATGGCCAGGTTTGGATGATCAAGGATTGCCCCATCCACGGTCACTACGAAGATATGATGGCCATCGATTCGAAATTCCTCGATTGGATCGAAAAGCAGTTCCCCGGCCGCGACATTCCCGCACACAATGACGAAGATCTCCACAAGCACGGTTCTTCTACCGTTCTCTACGGCCGCGGCTCGGTTCTCACCGTCGACCTCACCAACCGTTGCAACATGATGTGCGATCCCTGCTTCATGGACGCCAACCAGGTTGGCTACGTCCACGAACTCGGCTGGGACGAAATCAAGGAAATCCTGGACAACGCGCTGCGCATTAAGCCGCGCCGTCAGATGTCCGTGCAGTTCTCCGGCGGCGAGCCCACCATGAGCCCGTACTTCCTCGACGCCGTCGCCTATGCCCGCAAGATCGGCTATAACAGCGTCCAGGCCGCCACCAACGGCATCGAGTTCGCCAAGAGCAAGGAATTTAGCAAGAAGGCCTTCGAAGCGGGCATGCGCTACGCTTACCTGCAATTCGACGGCATCGGCAACGACGCCAACAGCCACCGGCAGATCGGCAACCTGTTCGACGTCAAGCTTCGCGCCATCGAGAACATGCACGAAGCCGGCATCGAAATCGTCCTCGTCGTCACCATCGTCAACAACGTCAACAACGACCAGGTCGGCGCCATCGTCAAGTTCGCGATGGAGAATCCCAAGAAAATCGCCTTCGTCAGCTTCCAGCCCGTTTCCTTCACTGGCCGCGACGAAGACATCACTCCCGAACGCCGCCTCCGCCAGCGCTACACCCTTTCCCATCTCGCCCAGGACGTCAGCAAGCAGGTCGGCAAGGTCGAGCCTACGCGCGACTGGTTCCCGATTTCGTTTGTCAGCACTTTCGCCGGATTCGCGGACATGGTCAAGGGCACGGAATCCCAGTGGGGTTCGCTCTCCTGCGGCTGCCACCCCAATTGCGGCGTGGGCACCGCCATAATGATCAACAAGGAAACGAAGGAATGGGCGCCCGTTCCGCGCTTCCTCGATCCCGTTCAACTCACCAAGGACGTCACCGACATCACCGACGCGGCCCGCGGCAAGGGCTTTTCCAACTTCATGATGGCTATGGCGCTCCTCAAAAATTACCACCCATTCCAGGGGCCCAAGGGCTTGACCCTCATGGACCTTTTCAAGAAGTTCGACAAGACCTGGGCGCTTACGAAGAAATCCACCACCAAGTACGGCCGCACTTCCCCGGATCGCAATTTCGAAGACGCCATGAAGCGCCGCCAGACCGACCCGTGGAACTTCCTCTTCATCGCCGGAATGTGGTTCCAGGATCTCTTCAACTATGACTTCCGCCGCACCGAGATGTGCATCATTCCGTACGCCACGCAGCAGGGCGAAATCAGCTTCTGCGCGTACAACACCGGCATCGGCTGGCGCAAGATCATCGAAAACATGCACAAGAACGCGACCGTGGCCCAGTGGTACAAGGAACACGGCAAGCATGAAATCTACGCCAAGGGCAAGACCGTCAATCTCCAGAGTTTTGAGCACTCCCTGGTGATCGACGCCGAAGACGCCGCGCGCGTCCGCCACCTCGAGCACGATATTCCACAGACTGCTGCCGAGGAAGACCGCATCCGCCGCAAGAAGGCTTTCGAAGAGCAGGCCAAGGTTCGCGCTATCTACGAAGAGCTGGTGCTCAAGAAGCCCCAGCAGGCCGTTGTCCAGATCGGCACCGTTCAGGACATCGCCAAAGCCGTCCCGGCGAACTTTACCAACGCGGGCAAGCCGGTATCCATTGCCCCAGCGAGTGGCAATGGCGACGGCCATAGTAATGGCAATGGTCATTCGAACGGGAATGGCGCCACCGCTCCCGACGTTGCGGCCAACTCCGAATCCGCCGAGAAAGCCGCCGAAGCCGTCGCCGGCGACTAATTCTTTATTCCCTTGTGGGGGCACCCCATCTTGGCGCGACGCATCGTGCCGCCTCCGCAGTTTCTAGCGGCCCTGGCTCCGCCAGGGCCGTTGCACTTTGGAAAGCCCGTTATTTGACGCGCTTTTTCACTGAGGATAGACTCCAGCTATGGCAAAAATAGCGATTTACGAACAGGAGGAAGGAGCACGCCGCGAATATAGCTTTACGGTGGTTTTCGAGCCGCTAACAGAGATCGTGACCACTCGGAGAAACGGTAAGAAGGTCCGTCGAGCCCGGAATCCTTCCTACCCTGGATACCAAGTTACGGTCCCACTACTGCCAGGCTTGATCACATATGGTCGCACACTCGACGAGGCGCGCGCGATGGCCCGCGACGCGATCCGTTGCCACCTAGAAGGGCTTCGGAAGGACGGCGAACGCATCCCGAATGAAAAGAGCGCACGAAAGGAAAAGCTGAGTGTCGCGCTTAGTGCATGAATGCCGCCGCGTTTGCCCGTCCTGAAACCGAAGGAAGTTCTCCGCGCTCTGCAGAAGGCGGGGTTTGAGGTTCATCATCAATCGGGCAGCCACGCGCAATTGCGAGCGGGAATTAACCTATGCCGATCTACGAATACATCTGTGACGATTGCGAAACGCGCTTCGAGAAAATCGTCATCAACAAGCAGCAGGAAATCTCCTGCCCCAAGTGTGCCGGCAAGAAAGCAACCATCCAGCTTTCGGTCTTCGCCACCTCCAACGGCTCCAGCAACGGCGCTTCTGCGAAATCCTCGACCTCCTCTTCCGGCAGCAGTGGCGGAGGCAGTTGCTGCGGTGGCGGCTGCGACTGCCACTAATTCTGGGCCAGAATCCTTCCGCCGATGTTCCTCAGCCATTCCTCCCGTCTTTTACATTCTTGGCCGCAGCATCGGCCAGGGGCGCAGCGCCGGCTTGGTTTCGGCGCTTGGGATTGGCGTGGGCACGCTGGTCCACACACTCGCCGCCGCCGTAGGCCTCTCCGCCCTGCTCGTTTCGTCGGCTGCGGCCTTCAGCCTCGTGAAGTATCTTGGCGCGGCGTACCTGATCCATCTCGGCGTGCAAAAACTTCGCCATCAGGAATCCTTTGGCCTTACTGACAACGCCGCGCGCAGCAAGCTGAGCCGCGTCTTCGGCCAGGGCATCATCGTTAACGTCTTGAATCCAAAGACCGCCCTCTTCTTCTTCGCCTTCCTTCCCCAATTTGTTGATCCCGGGCGCGACAAAGTGGCCACACAGATTCTTTTCCTCGGGACTCTCTTCGCCGTCATGGGCGTCCTGAGCGACAGCCTCTGGGCGTTGTTCTCTGGCACCGTAGCCCACCGGTTGCGTAGCAACGCCCTCTGGCTTCGCACCCAACGGTACGTTTCCGGCAGCATGCTCATCTCCCTTGGCGTGGCCACCGCCTTCGCCTGTTCCGGTCACAAGAAATAGACGGGATTTCCCAACCGCCATCATCCCTTCTGTAGAATCTTCGGGACTCCTGGCATTCGGAGGCAGAAATGAAACTTGCAAAGATTGTGTTTTGGATTGCCGCCATTTGGGGTCTGCTGGTCATCACCCCTCTCTACTTCTTGTTCGATCTGATCGGTCGCAACGATCCGCCGCCAATTACCCATCCGGGCTTCTACTATGGATTCGTGGGACTAGCGCTGTCTTGGCAGATCGCATTCCTCTTCATTGCCACGGACCCGGCTCGCTATCGCCCGTTGATGCTTCCTTCGTTGCTCGAGAAAGTGAGTTACGGCGCCGCTGTGCTTGTCCTGGTCCAGCAGGGCCGGATGCACCCGTCGGACCTCGTCTTTGCTGGCGCTGACCTCCTCCTCGGCGTCCTCTTTGTGATACTTCAAAACCCCGCCTCGCACCGCCTGATTCAGCCCATTCCCTCTGTCTTCGGTTGACGAGGACCAGTGGGCAGTTCTCACAAAAACCTGGCCCATCCGCAGGTAGACTGCAGGGCACGCCTTCTGAGGCGGGCCGCTCTTCTTGCTTGGTCCAGTCCCCAGAAAACCATTGACAACGGGGTATATCTTTGATAAGGTACCGATCGGGAAAATGTGTGCAATTCTAGAGCGCGGCAGCTTTCTGCCGCCTTTCTTTTTGCGGCGCTTTCTTTCGCTCTCTTTCTTTTCAATCACTTCCAAACGCCTCTACATTTCTTGCGCAAAACGTCGGTTGCTAAGTGCTTTGGATTGATACTGTTACGAACGCCATTTCCCTGTAAGCTCTTTCGTTTGATATTCTTACAGATTGCCGGGGGTGAGGGGGGTGCCGCCAGTCGATCAGCCGCTCAGGCCGCTCTAATCCAGCTAAAATCCTGGAAGTTCTGTCGTTTGTGGGACTTGCCCTTCTACTGCGGCCTGGAATACCGTTGGATGTTCTCGGGCACAGGAATCGCTGGATCGCCGCGCGGATCGCGCACCGGCTCTCCTGGCGTCCACTTGAACGGCAGGACACCGGTCCAGGCAGAATTCGCTATGTAGCCCTCTTCCACATCGACTGCAAACCCGGTGCGCACCTTCGCTGAGGCCTCCACCAGCGGGACGGAGACAACCATCGTCGCTTTGATCTCCTGCCCGCTCGGCGGGTCCACGGTCTGCCATCGTCCGCGGATCACGTATTCCACGAAGTCGCGCATCGCCGCAAGCTTCGCCTTCGGGTCCTCGATGACCTCGGCCTTTCCCATGACGACCACGGAGCGGTAATTAACAGAGTGGCCCATGGCCGTCGGAGCAAAGACAATGCCGTCCAGAAGTGTCACACTCAGGCAAAACGGCGCGCCGCTCGCCAGCGTCTTCATCAACCGGCTTCCCGGCGACCCATGCAAGAAAAGTTTGTCGCCCACACGCACATAATTCGTCGGCACCACGAACGGCATGCCGTCCACCACGAAGCCGACATTGCACACGAAGGCTTCGTCGAGGATGCGGTAAATAAATTCGCGATCGTAATTCGCGCGGTCCGGCTTGCGCCGGACTTTCGTTCTTGCAGTCGGTGTGAATTTGCTCATCCTCGCAGGCTATCGTGTGCCGCCGCTCCTCACAAGTGCCAATCTGGACTCGCCCAATTGACGAGGAATGGGAATCATGTAGTCTGTGGAGCGCCGCACAGAAACGTGATGAGGTAGACGCATGGCGACACCGGAGCCCATTTTCACGCGAAGCACTTTTCAGTTTTTTCGAGACCTTGGCCGCAACAACCGCAAAGTGTGGATGGACGCCAACCGCGAGCGCTACCAGCAAACTGTCGTGCAGCCTTTCCGCCGCTTGCTGGATGAACTTGCTCCCGAAGTGTTGCGTCTCGATTCAAGTTTTGATACGAGCGGCCGCGCTGGCGCGAATTTCTCCCGTATCAATCGCGACATTCGTTTCGCAAAAGACAAAACTCTTTACCGCACGCACATGTATTTGAAGTTTTCTCCGTCCTTTTCCGGCGGTGGAGAAACTGGCCAGCTTTACACCGGTATTTCCGCCGACACGGTGACCGCGGGCTTTCGCATCTACTCCGGGGGCAAGCGCAAAGACTCCGCGCTTGGACAAATCGCCGAACCGCGCATTCTTGGGCAGCCGAAGTGGACGGCGCAGCAGAAAAAACGCCTGGGCCGCCGCTACGAGAGTTACTGGTACAGGACGGAAAAAGGCCAATGGACAAAGCGCGACGGCTGGCCGCTGACGCCCGAAGACTGGAAGAAACTTCAGGGCTGGATTGTCCGCCGGAAATTTCCCACCGCGGCCGCCAGGCGCCCTTCTTTCCCCAAAGAGATCGCCAAAGTCTTTCGCGACCTCCACCCGCTGGTGAAGTTCACGTCGCTCCAGGAATAAGGAGGGGAATGCGCCTGTGAATCGCGACCACGATCGGATCAAGGCCCGGAGAAAATTCCTACGCATGCTGGCTGCGAGCCCGCTCCTCGCCAACGCGCACTTCCTCTCCGGCTCTTTCACAAGTCTTCTGGCAACCAGCGACGCGTCCGAAGGCAGGTTTCTTCGCTGGCTCGAGAGTTTTCCGCCAAGCGACGAAGTGATTTCATCGCCTGACCAGGCGCTCAATGTGCTGGACTTCGAGCCCGCTGCGCGAAAGGCTTTACCACCTGCGCATTTCGGCTACCTGGCCACCGGCGTCGATGACGATGCGACGGTGCGGGCAAATCGCGAAGGCTATTCGCGCATCCAGATCCGGGCGCGCCGGCTCATCGACGTCGAAAAAATCGACATGTCCGTGCGCCTCTTGGGAACCACGTGGAGCAGCCCGATCGTGATCAGCCCGATCGGCAGCGAAAAGGCATTTCACCTGGAAGGCGAAGTCGCGGTCGCCCGCGCGGCTCGCGCGAAGGATCATCTGCAAATTCTTTCCGCCGTGACAACCTCTTCGGTCGAAGACGTGACCGCCGCGCGGGACGCGCCGGTCTGGCAGCAGCTCTATCCAACAAATGTTTGGGATGTCGCCCGCGCGATCGTCAAGCGCTCGGAGGCGGCGGGGTGTCCCGCGATCGTCCTCACCGTCGATTTGCAGGAGGGGAGCAACCGCGAAACTCTTTTCAGGACGCAACGCATGGACAAGCGGGAATGTTCCGCTTGTCATCCCAGCAGCTTCAGCGGATATGCTCGGGGAAAGCCCGGAGCAGGCTCCGGCGGCTTCGCGCAATTTGTGGCGCGGAAGCCGATGTTCGATGGCCTCGATCTTTCCAAGGTCACATCGCATCATTCACCGAACATGAACTGGGATTATGTGAAACGGCTGCGCGATACCGTCACCGTCAAGCTGCTCATCAAGGGCATTGTGACCCGCGAGGATGCCCAGCTCGCCGTCGAACACGGTGTGGACGGCCTGATTGTCTCGAATCACGGCGGCCGCGCCGAGGAAACTCTGCGTCCGACGATTGAGAGTCTTCCGGAAGTGCTCGACGGCGTTGCCGGAAGGGTGCCGGTGATTGTAGATGGCGGCATCCGGCGCGGCACGGACATTTTCAAGGCTCTCGCGCTCGGCGCCACTGCGGTGGGGATTGGCCGGCCAACGGCCTGGGGCTTGGCTGCGTTTGGCCAGCCAGGCGTTGAGACCGTTCTCGAAATCCTGCGGCGTGAATTGCGCACCATCATGCGCCAGGCGGGAACGATTTCGGTTGACAAGATTACGCGCAGCTATGTGATCGCCCGAATCTCTTAGGTGGGATGTCCCACAGTCCTATGGGGCCCAGGTGCGGAGGCCGATGAGGTGCCAGGAAGCGAAGAAAATCGTCACGACGCAGCAGGCGAGCGAAACCAGATAGGAGTGAATGCGCACGCCGGGATGAATTTCGTTTTTCGGCACGCGAACAACGAGGAGCAGACCCATTAGCGACAACAGCGGAAAAACCAGGCTTCCGAGAAGAATGCCCACCGTCCAGAGATTGAGCGTCCCGATTGTCTGGCCGTCCAGGCGAATCGAGCAAAGCGGAATGGCAAGCAGAAAAAGGATGGCCAGAACCGGAACGGCGCGTACGGAAAGGTGCCGGACATGTTTCATGCCACCGAAGAGCTTGCGCAAGATCCAGATGACGGCGAAGAGAAGAGAGGTCGCCATGAGCGCGAGACATACCGCCAGAAGGGCGATGCGTGCATAAAGCAAGGCCAGACTGCTCCGCTCGGCGTAAGGAATCCCCTCCAGGCCGTTGCTCGTAAGCGCCATATTTCCAGCGCCGTTCGAGAAAAATATGGTGCTCCCTTCGGGTTCGCTCTCCGATCGAAAAACATTTTTGCCCGTGGGGAATAGCGGGACCGGCGCGCCGGACAACCCGGAACGAGTAAGCTGGCCGTGGAGCATGCGTATGCGAACCCCTTGAGTAAGGTCGTCCACAAACGCGAGGAGCTGATTCCGTGGAGCCCGCGGCGCATAATAGCCTGCGAAATTTTCCAGGTCAGACGCAGAAAGAGAAATCACCGGGTGCTGCAACTTGGGAAAACCCTTCGCGAGAAAGTCAATTGCGAGCCCGTTGAGGTCGCGGAGCGCCTGGCCCGAATTCGAGCTGTTCAGAAGAATGACATAGCCCCAGTTTTGCTCCGGCATGTAGCGGTAAGTGGACAGAAAGCCTTCGATGCCGCCATTGTGGCCGTGGGTGACAACTCGGCCCTGGAGTTGCGTGTAATTCGCGAGGCCATAGCCGAGACGGAGTCCATTTCTTGCCGCCAGCGTGGTCTCGACGAATTCCATGCGCATGATGGATTCCGGCTTGAGCAATTGTGTGTCTCCAGTTTTTCCGCGCCGCAAAAGAAATTGCACCAGCTTGGCGAGCTCGCCCGGAGAAGCTTTCAGATCCCCAGCGGGCCGCAGGTAAATCAGAGGGTAGCCCAGCAGTTTCGACGGGTTTCCTCCGTAAGCCGTGGCCAACACAGATTTGTTTGCATCGGTGAATGGAAAATCGGCAATTTCCATTCCGAGCGGCCGCAGGATCGTCTCCCGAATGTATTGATCAAACGGCTCACCGCTGATTTTCTCGATCAAGTAGCCGGCGACACCATAGCCGGGATTGGAATAGGACATGCGCGTGCCGGGAGGCCAGCGAACTTCCTGCGGTTTCCGGAAGCGCTTGAACACATCGAGGAGCGGGTAGTCGTAGGGGCCGCGCAAGTTATAGACTTCGCTGAATTCCATGTCGTCAAAACCAGCGGTGTGTTCGAGCAGATTGACGATGCGAACAGGAGTGATTATCTCCCAGGGGTTTTTCATCGGTACTTCGGGAGCGACATCCTGCAAACGCGCTTCCAGGTTGATCTTGCCGTCCTCCTGCAGCTTCAAGAGCGACAGTGCCACAAACGACTTGCTGATCGAACCGACGCGGAATTCCGTGTCACAGGTGACGTCGCGATTCGCGGCGATGTCCGCCTTGCCGATTCCGCCGCACCAGAGAAGCGTGCCACCTGAAACCAGGGCGACGCCTGCTCCAGGCACATGCTCCTTGTCGAGCACATCCTTCATCGCCTTCTGCAACTCTTCCAGCGTTCTGGGATGAGGTAGATTTTCCATTTTTTGCGCGGCGACGCGGACCGGAAGCGCGGCCGCGAGAAAGAAGCTCAGCCAGAGAAAGAGCGGGGACAGGCATAGGCGCATCTGATTCTCCTTCACGCGAATCGATCCGGTTGGTGCCAGCATTTTATCTGCTCATTCTGCGAGGACAAGCGCAATTCTTGTTCCGGATTTCGAGGAGTGGACAGTTGTTTGGCGATTGACGCTGTCAACGGAGTCGCATACGATGCCGCGCGTGCCGGCCTGCCGCGGCGGACGGGCCGATCCGTGATGGCTGTTACAAAAAGGGAAAATGAAGCGCGTACTCAAAATTGCTGTTTGGACGGGAATAGCGCTCCTCGGCGCGGGCGCCCTCAGCGCGATCGCGCTGCACCGCGGGGAAGCCCTGAATGCCACGTGGTTTGTCGTGGCGGCGGGCTGCTGCTACCTGGTGGCGTTTCGCCTGTATTCGGCGTTCATTTCCGCGAAGCTGCTGGTGCTCGACGACACGCGGGCTACTCCGGCGGAGCGGCTCGACGATGGCCGCGACTTCGTTCCAACGAATAAATGGGTGCTCTTCGGCCATCATTTTGCCGCCATCGCGGGACCTGGCCCGCTTGTAGGCCCCACGCTCGCCGCGCAATTCGGCTACTTGCCTGGCACGCTCTGGCTGATCGCCGGCGCGGCGTTCGCAGGATGCGTGCAGGACTTTATCATTTTGTTCTGCTCAATTCGCCGCAACGGCAAGTCCCTCGGTGAAATGGCGCGCGAAGAAATCAGCCGGCGCGGCGGGTTCATTGCCCAGCTCGCGGTGCTGGCGATTATGATTATTCTTCTGGGCGTGGTCGCGCTGGTGGTGGTGAACGCGCTGAAGTCCTCGCCGTGGGCGACTTTCACCCTCGCGACGACCATACCCATTGCGCTTCTTCTTGGAGTGTACTTGCGATTCCTGCGCCCCGGCCGTGTGATGGAAGCGTCGGTGATCGGCGTGGGCCTGATTTTGTTCGCGGTCGTCGCGGGGCAGTGGATTGCGGATTCGCCGTTCTGGGCCCATGTTTTTACGCTCAGCGGCGTTTCGCTGGCTTTTGCCATTATGGTGTATGGTTTCGCGGCGTCGGCGCTGCCGGTTTGGCTGCTGCTTGCGCCGCGCGATTACTTGAGTGCGTTCATCAAGGCGGGCGCCATTTTTTCGCTGGCCGCGGGAATTCTTTGGGTTCGGCCCGACGTGCAAATGCCTGCGCTAACGAGTTTCATCGATGGCACGGGTCCCGTCTTTGCGGGAAAGGTTTTTCCATTTTGCTTTATCACCATCGCTTGCGGGGCGATCAGCGGATTTCATTCGCTGATCTCTTCCGGCACCACGCCGAAAATGATTCTTCGCGAGGGCCAGGCGCGGCTGATCGGCTACGGCGCGATGCTGCTCGAGTCGTTTGTGGGCGTGATGGCTATGGTCGCGGCGTGCGCGATGACGCCAGGCGTATATTTCGCGATCAACAGTCCAGCCAGCATTGTAGGCGGCACGGCGGAGACGGCGGCAACGACAATCAGCGGTTGGGGCTACCCCGTCACCGCGCGCACCATGAACGAGCTTGCGCGCGCGGTGGGCGAGCAAACTTTGTTGAATCGCGCCGGCGGCGCGCCCTCGCTCGCCGTGGGCATGGCGCAAATTTTTTCCAGCACGATTGGCGGAGAACGCCTCCTCAGCATCTGGTATCACTTCGCGATCATGTTCGAGGCGTTGTTCATCCTGACCGTGCTGGATGCGGGCACGCGCGTGGGGCGCTTCATGATTCAGGAGCTGGGCGGCCGCGTGTGGAAACCGTTCGCGCGCACGGGCTGGATGCCGGGCATTTTGCTTTCGAGCGCGATCATCGTCGGCGCGTGGGGCTATTTTCTTTATCAGGGAGTGATCGATCCGTTGGGAGGCATCAATTCTTTGTGGCCGCTGTTCGGAATCGCCAATCAGTTGCTCGCGGCGGTGGCCCTGGCCGTGTCCACGACGATCCTGCTGAAAATGGGAAGGCTGCGCTGGGTTTGGGTGACACTCGCGCCGATGGCTTGGCTGGTCTGCATCACGATGACCGCGAGCTACGAGAAAATCTTTGATCACAGTCCGCGCATCGGATTTCTCTCCTACGCAAATTCGCTTGGGGCACAGATCGCCGCGGGAAAAATCCCCGCGACAAAAATAGCCGAAACCCAGCGGCTCATCTTCAACCAGCGCCTGGATGCCGCCGTCACAGCGGTTCTCGCCCTGATGACCCTCGTGTTGATCATAGAAGCGCTGGCCCAGTGGTATGCGCTGCTGAGCCGCCACCGCGAACCGGTGCTGTACGAAGCGCCATACGTGGCGACCAAGTGGGCCGAAGGTTTCTCCGGCGCGGCCCATGGAGACGACTGATGCGTCTGCTCTCTTGTGGGACACGCTTCTGGATGTCGACTTATTTCGCTTGTTCTCGACGAGTTATCCGGGCCGCGTGGCGTGGCCTGCGCGAATGGTGTGGTGACGCCGCCTACGACCGTTATCTTCTTTCCAAGGGCAGGCACTGTGCCGATCATAGCGCGCTGACGCGCGAAGAGTTTTACGTCGAACAGCTAAACCGGCGGTATTCGCGCCCAAGTCGCTGCTGCTGAGCGTGCGCCAATATGGTTCTTGCGGGCGCTACGCTTCGGGCGGTAGACTTTCCCCTGACATTCATTCGGGCCCATTTGCAGCATCTTTTTACGGAGGATACGATGCGGCTCTTTTCACGAATAGCCATGATTCCCATTTTCGCGCTGGCGGTGAGCCTCGTTTACTTGAGTACTTCAGCGCAGGAGAAATCAGCGAAACCCGACTTTGATATGACGGCCTCGTATATTGAGGCTTGTAGTTGCGACATGTTCTGTCCCTGCTACTTCAACACCCATTCCACTCACCACATGGATGAGCACAACATGCCCGCGCATTTTTGCCGCGCTAACCTAGTCCTCAAAGTGGACAAGGGCTATTACAAGGACACCAAGCTAGATGGCGCCAAGGTCTGGATCGCCACCGACTTGGGCAGCGACTGGAGCACCGGTAAGGACTCCTGGACGGTGGTGAACTTCGATCCCAGCGTCAGCGCGGAGCAGAAGGCTGCTCTTGCAGACATCCTCGGACAGCTCTATCCGATTCCGTGGCAGCAAAAGGCAGCAAATACGGCTGCCTTTTCATGGAACGTGAACACACAGACCGGCGTGGCCCACGCCAAGATGAACGATGGCAAGGGCGAGGTCATTCTCGAACGCGTGACGGGAGATAATCCTGGCCACGAAGTGGTCATGCGCAACCTGAAATATTGGGGAGCGCAGTCGAACGACGGCTTCCGCATGTGGAAGAGCAAGCACGAAGCCTTCGAAGGCGCCGGCCACAAATTTTCCTACGACGGAACGAATGGGTTCCTGATTACCATCCACTTCTCTGGAAACGCGAAAGCCGCCGCAGCGGATTAGTTCTCACCTGAAAGAGTGCTCAGAAGCCGCGCCAAGGCGTTTCGCAGCGCGGCTTCTGGACTAAAACTCCTCGTCTTCTTCCTCTTTGCGTTTGAGTAGCGTCGTTTTGTGCGTGATGCGTATGCGCGTGCCGCGGAGCCCGTTCACGATGGCGCGGCGCGTTTCAGCCGGGAGCATCTCCGGTGCAAATACCCCTGCCAAACCGCGCGGCATAAACTTGATGAACAGCGCAGCGACGTGCGCGGTGGCGTACGCCACCGGCGTCGTGAACAGTCCCTGCCGGCGAATCTGATAGAGCGTGGGAAACATCGCGTCTGAACGGATCAAGAGGCGATGCTCTTCCTTTTTGCCGCGTTTCAAACCCGTCACCAGCACTGCGGCTGCGAAGCGCGCGTTTTGCAGGATTCCCTGGCGAATCAGCTTGGCAATAGCCCGCGGAGAAATCGTCTGCGGAAAGTGGCGCCGCGCCATGCCGCGCGACTTCGATAATTTCCCCTGCTTGTGCCACCGACGCAGGCGGTCGATCTCGTTCCCGCCGATTTTCACGTCCAGGTCGCACAGTTTGATGACGTGGGGCAACGTGGCGACCTCATCTTGCGCGGCCAGCACGACGCGCACCGTTCCGATGGGGTCGGGGAAGCGGAACTTCTCGATTTCGGAAAAGCGTTTCATCAGCCGGAATTTTCCATTGCGATACACGCGTGGGTGCGATATCGCTTCGTCGAAGGACACTTCGGGGGACCATTGCGAGATAGGGTCGTCGCTCTCGCTGCATTCGTACAGCCGGATATGCACAGCGTGGACTTCGTCCAGCAGATCGGCGGCGCGCCTGGCCAGCAGATTCGTCAGCCCCGGCGCGGCGCCGGTGTCGATCAGGGCGACGCGGTTTTTTTCTTCGAATTTCTTGGCGTAACGGAACTGTTCGGCCTTGAAGGGATGCCGCGTCAGGTGCGAGCTTAGGTCCATGTAGTGAGCGCGCAACCTTAGCGCGGCGCGCAAAACAATCTCGTTGAAGACGGAGGCAGAGGCGTTGACGATGAGCTGGCAACCGCGCGCCACGCGCACGATGCCACGCAGGTTTCGCGCGTTTACTTTGGTGATGGCGATGGTGCTTTTCTTGCCCAGAAAGCGGCGAGCGCGCTCAAGATCGCGGTCACCGCACCAGACGGTATGTCCTTGACGTTCGAGAAGTTGTGCGAGAAGGGAACCGGTTGCCCCGGCCCCGAGAACGAAGATCCGCATGGCGTGCCAAAAACTGTATCACAATCGCCCTGCTAGCCTCAGTCGCGCCGCTGCCGTTCATCGAATTGCGCACAGCGAGCATGTGGCGTAGACTAGGGCAGAACTCCGACCCCTGCGGCCTACGGGAGAGAAAGCCTACGGCGGCAAGGGCGATGCCTCGGCGATGCACACGAAGCAGTTTGTGCGGCCGGGACTGAGGGTTCGGGTGGAAACGCCCGCGCCTCCCGTGCTTGGAAAGGAGCGATTTCGCCGAGAATGTGTGTTTTTCGGCGCGCGCCCGATTCTAAGCAGCGAATCGGGCTTTCGTTTTCTTGAGCTTCCGCGGCGTGAGCCGGCGGAAGGACAAATTGCATCGAACAGCGGTGATATCGCCATGACCCTTCACGACAAATTCGGCCGACAGATTACCGACCTGCGCATTTCGGTTACGGACCGTTGCAATTTCCGCTGCGTCTACTGCCGCTCGGCCGATCCGGAGAATTACCGCGATCACGATGAAATTCTTTCTTGGCCCGAACTCGACCGCCTCGCGCACATTTTTCTGAGCCTTGGCATTCGCAAAATCCGCATCACTGGCGGAGAGCCGCTGGTGCGCGTTGGCGTCGAGGATTACATCTCTCGCCTGCATGCCCTCGGCGTCGAGGACCTTTCGATGACCACCAACGGTCATTTGCTCGCCGAGCGCTGCGAGCGCCTGATGCAGGCGGGGTTGCGCCGGATCAATATCAGCCTCGATTCACTCGACGCGGGGAAATTTGAACGCATCACGCGCACAAAATCGTTCTCGACAGTGATGCACGGCATCGACGTGGTTCAGAAATCGCGTCTCGCGCCTGCCAAAGTGAACGCGGTCCTGGTCCGCGGACTGAACGACGACGAAGTGGAAGCCTTCGCCGGCTTCGCCCGTGAGCGCGGCGTGATCATGCGCTTCATTGAATTCATGCCGCTCGATGCCGACCGCCAGTGGACGCGCAAACTTGTCGTTCCTGCTGCGGAGATACACCAGCGCATCCACGCGCAGTGGCCGCTGGTCCAGATTCCTCACGAGCGCAGCGAAACCGCGCGGAAATACCGCTTTGCCGACGGCGCTCCCGGAGAGATCGGCCTGATTGCCCCGGTGACGCAGCCCTTCTGCGGCCATTGTTCGCGCATCCGGCTCACCGCGGACGGCAAGCTGCGAACCTGTCTTTTCAGCAAAGATGATCACGACCTGCGCGGGCTGCTCCGTGAAGGCGCGACCGACGACGATTTGACAACCTACATTTGGTCCGTAGTCATGGAAAAAGAAGAGGGCCACCGCATCAATGCCCCCGATTTCGTGCCCCCCTCCCGTACCATGGTATTCATCGGCGGGTAGGCGGAGCCCGTTCGCTGCGCTGTGACGTTCGTTCCGCCTGCCAGCGCGTTCCGCTCGACCGCTTCGTGACTTTGCGCTAGCATCGGTTTGAGCAGCGCGATGCCGCAAGAGCCCCTCCGGCCAGCTGGAAAAGAACGGAAGCGTCATGGCAGACGAAGACGACGAACAAGAGCAGGACGAATCGCCGGAGCCGGAAGAACGGCTCTTTACGCTGACGGAGGCCGAGCGCGCGCGGAAGGATCTCGAGCCGTTCCTGGTCGAAGCCATGGAATGCCGCAAAAAAATCTCCGGTCTTGAGACCGATCTCTCCGCCGTTTCCGCGCGAATCATGATGATGGGTGGCGTGATCGTCCCTTATGAAAAACTGGCGAGGGTGCGCCTGGAACACCAGCAACTGGCGGAAACGATGAAGTCGGCGCTGAATCGGATCCTCGAAACGGGCTGCCTCATCAAGGACCTGGAAGTTGGCCTGCTGGACTTTCCTTCGATTCTCGACAACGAAGAGGTCTATCTCTGCTGGAAGCTGGGCGAAGATCGCATCCGGTTTTATCACCGGCAGGACGAAGGGTTCGCGGGGCGCAAGCCGCTCGACCCGCGCGATCCCGGCCCCGGAGACACTGTTCAATAGTTTTGGAAATACGTCATCCTGAGCGAAGCGTAGGATCTCAACTCGACCATCCTGTAGCCGCTGCTCTGTGAATTAAATCGTGCGGGTTTTGACCTCCGAAAGGGTTTCTAGTGGCGTCTCACCCTGAAAACCGTCTGAAAGATTCCGCCAGCCCGTATCTGCGTTCGGCGGCGCACCAGCCCATCGACTGGCACGAATGGGGCGCCGCCGCCTTCGCGCGCGCCAAGGCGGAAGACAAACCGATCCTTCTGGATATCGGCGCAGTCTGGTGCCACTGGTGCCACGTCATCGATCGCGAAAGTTATGAGAACGTGGAGATTGCAAATATCATCAATGAAAATTTCGTGGCAGTGAAGGTGGACCGCGACGAGCGGCCCGACGTCGACTCGCGCTACCAGTCGGCCATTAGCGCGATCTCCGGACAGGGCGGGTGGCCGCTCACGGGCTTTTTGCTGCCCGACGGCAAGCCGTTCTTTGGTGGCACATACTTCCCGCCTGAAGATCAGATGGGGCGGCCGGGGTTTCGCCGCTTGCTGCGGGCGGTCGCAGATTCTTATCGCAACAAGCGCGGCGAACTGGAGCGGGCCGCGAATTCTCTAGCTGATGCCGTGGCCCAAGCCGAAATGTTTACCGGCGCCCGCGCCGAATTCGATGCCGGCGTGGTCGATGCGCAGATCGCCTCCATAACCCAGCAATTCGACATTAAGAATGGCGGCTTCGGCCACGCGCCGAAATTCCCACATGCTTCGGCAATAGATCTGGTGCTGGAGCGCTACCAGCAGACCAAAGAAAAGCATTTGCTGGCGATTGCCGAGACGACGCTCGAGAAAATGGCGCGCGGCGGCGTCTACGACCAGCTCGTTGGCGGTTTCCATCGTTATTCCGTCGACGAACGCTGGCTCGTGCCGCACTTCGAGAAAATGAGCTACGACAATTCGGAGCTGCTCAAGAATTACCTGCATGGCTGGCAAGCCACGCAGAACGCTTTTTTGCGCGAAACAGCAGTAGGCATCATCGGCTGGGTGAACGAAGTTCTGTCCAATCAGCAGAATGGCGGTTTCTACGCCAGCCAGGACGCAGACTACTCGCTCGATGACGACGGCGACTACTTTACGTGGACGCTCGAAGAGTTGCGCGAGGCGCTGCTTCCCGAAGAGGCCCGCATCATGGAGCTCTACTACGGCGTCGAGCCCCACGGCGAGATGCACCACAATCCAGCCAAGAATGTGCTCTGGATTGCGCGCGATGCCGCCGACATCGCCAAACAGGCCGGGCTCGACGAAACCACAACGAGGCTCACCATCGCCCGGGCAAAAGGGAAAATGCTCGTGGCGCGCAAGCCGCGCCCCACGCCTTTTGTCGATCAGACGATGTATGTTGCGTGGAACTCCATGTTCGTTTCCGCGTATCTCGACGCGGCGCGCGTCCTCGGAGGAACGCTCGGAGAGCAATGCCGCCGCTTTGCTCTGAAAACGCTTGACCGCACGTTGAGGGAAGTCTGGAGTGAATCTCGAGGCTTCGGCCACCGCATTGGCGGGCCCGCTCTGGATGGCTCGCTCGACGATCAGGTTTTCGGCGTGCTGGCGCTTCTCGACGCCTACGAAACGACACTCGATCCGCGCTACTTCGCCGCGGCACAAAAAACCATGGACCTCGCGATGGCCCGCTATGGCGATGCCGAAGCCGGCGGCTTCTTCGATCGCCCCTCCGATGCCGCCCCCATGGGCGGCCTCGGCGTCCGGCGCAAGCCGTTTCAGGATTCGCCCACACCGGGCGCAAATTCCGTCGCCGCGATCGCGCTTATTCGCATGCACGCGTTCACGGGAGAAGAGCGTCATCGCGCCTTTGCCCGCGTCATCGCGCCTTTGCCCAGAGAACGCTGGAAGCGTTCGCCGGTATCGCGCCCCAGTACGGCCTGTTCGCCGCAACCTACGGCCTCGCTGCCACGCTTTTCGCGCGTCATCCGTTGCAAGTGGTCATCACCGGCCGCCCCGATGATCCCGCGGCGCAGGCTCTCGAAGCCGCCGCGCACCGCGTCTACCGCTCCGGCAAGTCCGTCCTACGACTCACTCCCGGCGCCTCGCTCGCGAATCTTGCCAGCGCGCTCAAGGATACGCTGCCGCATCTTCCTGTGGAGAAAGCTACGGCCGTCGTCTGCGCCGGCCAAACCTGCTTGCCTCCCACTAGCGATCCGGCGCAGCTCACAGCTCTCCTTGAAAATGGTGCCGCTGGGACGGCCACTCGCTCAACCTAATCATACGATTCGCCACCGGAGGCGCGGCATGTTGCGCCCCTACAGGTATACTCACCACACGTCGCGATGTTTTAATTGTCCTCGCCAAAGAAAAAATGGGCACGATGTGAGACCATCGTGCCTATTTCAGCTTCTGTCTGGAAGGCTGCTACTTCTTCGGGCGCGACTCCGGCGGGACCAGGCCGTTGATCCGGTAATACACCACCAACTGGCCGTAGTGTTCTCCCGAGTGCTCGTTTAGCCCGTAGGCCAGATCCGAAAGCCGGTACGTCCGGCCACCCAAAACCACGGTTCCGGCCATGCCGGCGTCGCCTTTGGCCTTGATCAGGTCTGCGCCGTCCTGGACGCACTTTTTGACAAACGCCACCACTTCAGCTTTGGTTTTTAGATTGTCGCGCTTGGGATCATCTGGATAGCGCGGTTTCTGCCCCTGCGCCGGGTCACTGAAGTAGTACATGGACGCGGCAACGTGCAGCAGTTGCGCCACGAACGTTCGCGAATCCGGATTGGGCTTGTAATCGTACTTGTCTTCCGGCAAGTCCTCGGCAATCGCGATCAATTTTTTTCCGATTTCGTCCCAGCCTTTCAGCACCGCCTGCGAAGGGCTTGCTACCGGTTTCGGGGGCTCGGTTTTCTTGGGCGCATCCTGGGCCGACACCGGAAGTGCAGCCAACCCCGCGGCCAACACGGCTGTCGCCATCAAACTCAGTCTTTTCATGGTTTCTCTCCTCAGTTTAGTCCGCCGAAGCGGACGCTTACTCCCTCAGACGCGCGGCTCGGCCAGACGTTTCCACCAACGGGAATGCCAGGCCGGGCACCACGGGGGGGTTATCTTATGTAGGATTGAGGCCGGCGTCATGGGAAGTCCCATACGCCTTACATGGTAAGCTTATAGTTTGCTTCCGGGGGCGCTCTCGATTTGAACTGGACCTGGCTCATCCTGCGCGTGGCGATTGGCCTCAGCATCGTCACGCTCCTATTTCTCTCTCAACGCTTTTGGTATCGCGCCCTTTGGCGCGTCACGTCCAATTGGGGCAACGCCTGGCTGCGCGTCGCGGGGCGACTGCCGTATATCGTGGGTCTTGTGCTCGTCATCGTTGCCACGGCCGACAGCATCCGAATGGGGCACCCTCATATCTTCCCGCGGGGGACTCTGATTACCGTGCTGGCTGGCCTTTGGATTTTCAGCGCGGTTTTCGCGTACCTCGCGGTGAAGCTTGTCCGCGGCGCGGATCGGCTATGGGCCTGGATGCGCAAGGCGCTTCGCTCTAAGGCCACGACTGCGCCTCAATCGCAAGCTGTTTCGCCGGAGGCGCTGGGCACACTTGACGTAGCTGAATCGCTCTCCAACCCCTCACGCCGCTACTTCTTCCGGACCGCCACGGCGCTCGCCGGAGCAGGCCCGTTTCTTGGCGCCGTTTATGGATTTGCTGCGGAACGCCTGCGCTATCAAGTGCGCCGCGTCGAAATTCCCATAACGAATCTGCCTGCGGCGCTCGACGGCATGAAAATCGCGCAACTCAGCGACATCCATCTCAGCGGCTATATGCCCCGCGCGCAAGTCCGCCGCGCCGTCGGCATGGCTAATGAACTTGGCGCTGACCTCGCCGTGGTCACAGGAGACTTCATCACCGGCGCGGGCGATCCCATCGCCGATTGCATCGACGAAATCCGACACCTGCGGGCCCCGCTTGGCATCTGGGGCTGCAATGGCAATCATGAAATCTACGCGGGGGCCGAAGACATGGCGCAAATCCTTTTCGCGCAAGCGGGCATGAAGCTCCTGCGCCATTCGAACGCGCAGCTTACCTTCAACGGTGCTTCCTTCAACCTCATCGGCGTCGATTATCAGCGTGAACGGACACCCAGCGGGCGCAGGGTGCAG
>WNEZ01003284.1_pt1 | contig 22019 bp, 15 predicted proteins | sample 5400521 | NCBI WGS metagenome assembly WNEZ01 (sample SAMN13153339, study PRJNA577476) | soil metagenome | isolation source: 120 cm saprolite under Douglas fir tree site 2 hole 1 replicate 1 | place: USA:California | collected 2015-04-18 | reverse complement strand
ATGGGAGCGTCAAGAAAGTCACAACCTTTTTCCTGAAATGCTTCCATACAAAGAAGACTGGCGGAAGGCGAGATGGTGCTGGAGTCCACTACAACGGCGCCGCTGCTGATGCCGTGAATAACGCCGTCCTGGCCAAACAGCACAGCTTGAACGGCTTTTGTATCTGACACGCAGATCCATACCGCCTCTTTGCCCTTAACGTCTTCGGCCGGCGTGGATGCCGTGGTTGCGACCGGAACGTCTTTTGGTGTGCGATTCCAGACAGTCACTTCATGTCCGGCTTTCGCAAGGTTGGCGGCCATACCCTGGCCCATGATTCCTAAACCTAGAAAGGCTACGCGCATAACAGGCATTAAAAATATTCATGGCAATTGCGTCAAGTACCGCGGATGATCGATTGGCTCCTTCGCAACCACAGACATTGATTGCCAGGCCGCCGGATGTCGTGACTGAACTTGTTTCACCGTTGCATTGCTGAATCCGACACGCAACCCGAGTGCTACAATGGAAGGTTTTGTAACGTTATCCTGAAGGACTCCTTCTATGTCCCAAGCATTAGCTCAAGTCTCCAGCGTTCCTCAGCCGCTCACCGCACTTACCGAAGAAGAGGTATTGTTTCGCGACAACGTGCGCCAGTTTGCCGAGGACAGCATCCGTCCCAAGGTCCGTGAGATGGACGAGAAGGCCGTCTTTGAGCATTCCCTGATCGACCAGTTTTTTCAGCTTGGACTGATGGGCATTGAAGTTCCGGAGCAATTCGGCGGCGCCGGAGGAAAGTTTTTTGACGCCATTCTGGCCGTGGAAGAAGTCTCACGCATTGATGCATCAGCCGGCGTGATCGTGGACGTGCAAAACACGCTGGTCAATAATGCGTTGCTGCACTGGACCACGGACGACCAGAAAAAGCGTTACCTGCCAAGGATGACCAGCAACACTGTTGGCGCTTATGCGCTCAGTGAGGCCGGTTCCGGCTCTGATGCCTTCGCCATGCAGACCCGCGCGCAGCTCAAGGGCAGTGACTACGTCCTGAACGGCCGCAAGCTGTGGATCACCAATGGCAAGGAAGCCGGCGTCTTCATTCTCTTTGCCACGCTCGATCCCGCAGCAGGCTATAAAGGGATCACTGCATTCATCGTGGAAAGAGATTTCCCCGGTTTCACCGTGGGCAAGAAAGAAGACAAGCTCGGCATTCGTGCGTCCAGCACGTGCGAACTTATCCTGGAAGATTGCAAAGTCCCGAAGGAGAATGTTCTGGGCGAAGTGGGCAAAGGTTACAAGATTGCCATTGAAACACTGAACGAAGGTCGAATTGGAATTGGCGCGCAGATGTTGGGCCTGGCGCGGGGCGCGTGGGAAGGCGCTGCCAAGTACTCACTGGAACGAAAACAGTTCGGCAAATCGATCGCGGATTTTCAGGGTGTTCAGTTCCAATTGGCACAGATGGCCACCGAAATTGAAGCTGTGCGCATGATGGTTTACAACGCAGCCCGCATGAAGGACGCCGGCATGAACTTTGTGAAAGAGGCTGCCATGGTGAAACTGTTTGCATCTCAGGTGGCGGAACGCGTGGCATCTCTGGCCGTGGAAATCTATGGCGGAGTGGGCTTCACCAAGGACTACCCGGCGGAAAAGTATTTCCGTGACGCCAAGATCGGTAAGATATACGAAGGTACGTCGAATATGCAGTTACAGACCATCGCCAAGCTCGTGCTGGGAGGCAAGTAACCGGCTTGATTGCTAACTATCGAATAATCAGCAGCTTAGGTCGGAGTGTCTTTCTGGTCAATATGCTCCATTGTGTCACCGCGTGAGCTGGTTTAAACTGTCGCCAACCGGATCTGCATCCCCAAACGGAAACGCAGGAGTGGATCAGTGGCACATGACTCCCACAGGGAGCTGCAAGACTTTAATACCGTAAATAACTTCTATCTCGGTCTCCTGGAAAAGAGCCTTGGGCATAGTGTGCCCATTCCCGCGACGATTCAAAATGCCGGCTCGTCAGCAAGCGGCGAAAAAGCCGCTGATGAGTATAAGAATTGGCTGGATCTGCTTGATCTTGCGATCACTCCGCCAATAGTGCGCGACGCGTTGAAAGTCACCCCCGGTTTTGAAATTGCGCACGCTCTGCTGCGGTATCTGGCTGCCAAAGCCTCGCCGCGCTCCGGTGATCGCGACAAGATGGATTGCGTGATCACATATCTGTTCCGTAACCCGCCGCAAAGCGCGGGCGGACCACCGGCCTGGCAGCGGCCTGAAGTGGACAGCTCCTACTTCTTTGTGTCCCAGGCGTCGCTGGCTTTTCAAGGCGATCTGTATCGGGCGCTGGAAGGGATGGAGTTCAGCAATCTGCCGCAGGAACACGCGCAACTGATTGCCGAGTTTGAATATCTTTATCAGGAACTGGAAGAGTTCCGTCACTTTGACCAGATCATGGACTCCGGCATTGTGCAGCGTGTGCGTGAGCTGAAGCAATCGCTGGCAAAATCGTTTTATCATCCCAGCGCATTGGCGCCCATCGCCGTGTGGAATGATGTTTTTGGCCGCAAGTTCGATGAGTTGTTTCACGATGCCGCCAAGCAGATCAAAACCTTCGCAGAAAATGTCCAGCGCGAAGGCGGCAGTATTCTTTCACGGCTGGAAGGTGACATCACGGTCAAGCAGCTCACCGAGGTGGAAACCGGACAGATTCTTGCCGAAGATTACCAGTATGCGCAGGACGAATTTCGTAAGGTGTCAAAATTCAAGAAGGTGGTGGACAGCAAGCGTCCTCAGCGGAAAGCAGGGCATCAGGCTGCCGTATACACCACGACCACGCAACCGGGGCCGGTAGCAAAGCTTCCGGAGCCGCCGCCGGAAATGGGCCAGGTTTCTCAAGCAGCGGCTCAGCAGCCTGGGCAACATCAGCCCGCTCCGAATCCGGTTGGGCCGTCCCAGAAATCAATGGCCTCAAAGCCGACGCCGGTGCAGGCAGAAGTCCTGGCGGTTCCTCCCTCACAAGCTGTGCAGAATTCGGTGCAGGAAGGCAAGATTTACAGCGCCAAAGAGGCCATCAAGGAGCACGTGAGAACATCAGAGCCGACTCTGGCGCCGATCGTGCCGATAAAACGCACAAGAATTACTCTTTCCGCCGCTGAAGTTGAAGCCTACAAGGTTGAGTATGGAACGGAAAAAAGTTTCCGCGCCGATTACGCCAACATTCTCATGACGATTGTGGCTTACCTTTCGCGCATGATCGTGGAAGTGGATGAGTACAACCAGAAAGCGTCGTCGGCGTATTTGTGGAAGCCGCATGCCGATGCTCTTGGTTACCTGCTCTCCACCCTCGAACGTCTGGGCATGCAGGGAGAAGCCGTGATGGCCGTAGCTCGTGCTCGCGGCTTGCAGGAAAAAGCTGCTGCACTCAAGGCATCATTGGACAAAGTCCGCGATTACGCCAAAACCGTTTCCCAGACTTTGCAAGCCGGCGATCAGAATCCCCCGGCATGAGCTTATGAACACGGTTGTCATCGAAAATGTGCCGCTCCGCCGGGGCTCATACGTTTTTATCCTCTTACCCAGACCTGCCGGTCTGGGCTAACTCATTTCGCGCCTACGGCGCTGGTGCATAGGCAGATCTGAAGAGTATTAGTGATTGTTGCGTCATCTAGTTCTCACTAAGCGTTGGACGTCGTATTTAAGTTGAAAGGCGAGACCATCGAGGAAATTCACTGAATCTGCATGGTTTGATAAGCATCCTCGGGGTTCCTCTCTTCGGCGTCATTCCGCGTTGCGGAACTCCGACTCGCTCGGAATGACAGACTGAAAAATCATCTTTCGCAGCTCTAGAATTCAGGGTTGTTCAAAATGACAGAGTGAAAAATCATGGCTCGCGCCTGGGATGACTACTTCCCTTTTGCGATGTCAGCCACAACAGCACCCGTAACGCGTAAATAATCTTCCGGTTTGAGGATGATCTGTGTACCTCGAACTCCTGCCGAAATTGATATGGTGTCCCACATCTCGATGGTTTCGTCGGCGAATACCGGGAAGGCCTTCTTTGCCCCCAGAACAGTTACGCCGCCGCGAATATAGCCGGTAAGCGGCTGGACGTCTTTCAAAGCCGCAAGCTCCATCTTGCGATTTCCAGAAACCGCAGCCAGCGCTTTCAAATCAAGCTCAGTGTTGCCTGGCACAATGGCAAAACAGTTTCCATTGCGGTCACCATGCGCCAGCAGGGTCTTGAAAACCTGCTCCGGCGGCATGCCTATTTTTGCAGCCACGGATTCAGCAGCCAGATCTTCGGGATCCACCTCATATTCGCGCAGCTCATAGCTCACGTTGAGGCTGTCCAGCAGGCGCACGGCATTGGTCTTCATGCAGGAATTCTAGCCCAAGGCAACTCGACATTCTCTTTTCCTTCACTGTCCGCACGTACCTGGAAATGAACGTGTTATTTTGCGGGCGAGACTATACACTTATCGCCCTGAATGGCACAGCAACACAAGAATGGGACAGACCGCACTCGCCCGTTTTGAAGCCTGCCATTCCTGACTCTCGACGTTGGAGCCCCTTACAGATGCGCAAAATTTCTCTCTGTTTATCCCTGGCAACCATTCTGATAGTACCGGCCATTTCTCAACAGCAAGCCATCCATTTTGATGGCAACAGCTGGTGGGGCTATGTGAAAGTGCTTGCCGCTGATGACATGGAAGGTCGTGAGACCGGCAGTGCCGCATTGAAGCGCGCGGAAGCCTACGTGGTTGACCAACTCAAGCTCAACGGCCTGGAACCTGCGGGAGCCACCGGATATTACCAATCTATGGAGTTTGAGTCCCGCCAGATTGACGAGAAAAATTCAAGTCTTTCTCTGGTCAACAAGGGCCAGGTAGAGACGCTCACGTTGGGAGAAGATGCCATTTTCAGTACGCGTGTTGATCTCGCATCAAGCGTCCATGCCGGCATGGTTTTTGTGGGCTACGGAATGAAAGTCCCGGAAAAAAATTACGACGATCTTTCCGGCCTGGACCTGAAAGGCAAAATTGCCGTGATCATGGCGGGATCTCCGGCAGAGCTACCGGGAGCGCTGGCGTCACACTACCAGACGCTTCACGAACGCTGGAAAACACTGAGCCAGGCCGGCGTGATCGGCACAGTCACCATTCTCAATCCGGCTTCCATGGATATTCCATGGTCGCGCATCTCAGCCAATCGCACGCATCCCAGCATGGTGCTTGTGGGCAAAGACTTTGATGACACGCCAGGCCAAAAGCTGGCCATCAGTTTCAATCCGGAACACGCCGGCAAACTTTTCGCGGGTTCAGGACACCAACTGCAGGAAATTCTCGATCTGGCTAAAGATCGCAAGCCGTTGCCGCGCTTCCCTCTTGCCGTGTCGCTCAAAGCCACTGCCGCGGTCAATAAGCGGAAACTCGAATCAGCCAACGTGGTGGCCAAACTTCCCGGCAGCGATCCGCGATTGAAGAGCGAATATGTTGTCCTCTCCGCACACATTGACCACATTGGCATTGGTGAGCCCATCAATGGCGATCGCATCTACAATGGCGCCATGGACAACGCATCCGGGAGCGCTGTCCTGCTGGACGTTGCGGCCTCACTCCGCAAATCAGCGGAAAAGCCAAAACGGTCAATCCTGTTTCTCTTTCTTACCGGTGAAGAAAAAGGTTTGCTGGGTTCGAGATATTTCACCACTCATCCAACAGTCAGGCCTGGATCCATGGTGGCGAACATCAACATTGATATGTTCCTGCCCATTGTGCCGTTGAAAGTGCTTACCATTTACGGCCTGGCAGAGTCAGACCTTGGCGATGTGGCAAAAGAAGTGGCGCAGGGTGTTGGCGTAGGCGCGCAAGCCGATCCGGAGCCGCAGCGCAATTCGTTCATCCGCAGTGACCAGTACAACTTTATTCGTCACGGAATTCCGGCCTTGGCCATGAAGGTGGGCTTTGAACCGGGATCGCCCGAGCAAAAGATTTTCAAAGACTGGCTGACGCAGCGTTACCATGCGCCTTCAGACGATCTGGACCAACCGGTGGACCTCTCTGCGGCCGCGAAATACGAAGAGGTCATCCGCGGGATGTTGTTGCGGGTTGCCGATCGCGACCAGCGTTTGCAATGGAAATCCGAGAGCTTCTTCAGGCGTTACGGGCAGATGGGCGCAGGCGCCTTCTGATTCAAACCGTTTATTATCAGCAAAAAGCCCTGCCTTGAAAGCAGGGCTTTTGTTCTGGACTACTTGAGAAGCAGGCTCAAGAAGCTTCAGAAGCGTTTGCGAGGACGTCCCCAGACTAGTGACATGAGACCCCCGAACCCAGGCTATTGATGGCTTGGCAAAGATCGACTCGTCCATGGCCCATCTGCGGTACCTGAGTGCCCCTGGAAATGGCGTTGGCTACCGAATTGGGGTTATATGAAGGACGCGCCTGCAGGATTAGCGCAGCCTCTCCAGCAACCAATGGAGCGCTGAAGGAAGTACCCCATCCCGCTGCGTAGTGCCCGCCGGGGAAGGTTGTGATTACGCCTTCGCCGGGTGCGGCAACGTATACCGCATTCGTGCCAAAGTTAGTGAAAGCGCTCTTGCCATCCTGATTGCTGGTGGAACCCACCCCAACCACAGAATTGTAGCCTGCCGGATAAACCATAATCTGCTGGCCATCATTGCCGGAGGCAGCAACGATGGTTACATTTTTGCTGAGCGCGTACTGGATTGCGTTCTGAAGGCCCGGCGAGTTCTGGGCGATCTCAAAGCTCATGCTGATCACGTTGGCGCCATTGTCCGCAGCGTAGCGAATGGCCCGCAGAATGTTGAACAAATCAGAGCCGCCATCGGCTGTGAATGCCTTCAGTGGCATGATCTTCGCGTTGGGAGCAATCAGATGCACCAGACCAGCGGTCATGGTGCCGTGGCCAAAAGATTTCGGGCCTCCATCGAGAATGCTGGTATTGGACTGGCTGAGGATGGCCATGGTGAAACTATTGAGTTGCACCAGATTCTGTCCGTCAAGAATGCTGGTATTGGACTGCGAAAGACTGGCCATCTGATCCGCAGAAAGGTCCACCAGTTCTGAACCGCCGGCTGTGTTGTGTACAAAGTCAAAGCCAGGCACCAGAACGCCCGCCAGCGCCGGATGATTCGGATCAACACCGGTATCAATGACGGCCACCAGCAGACCTGCACCGGTAAGGCTGGTTTCGCCTTGCACGGAAGACAAACGGGTCAGCGTGGAAGCAGGCTGCGACACGTAGTAGTTAGCCACGGTTGCGCCGAAATAGGTGACTGGGGCACGTCCTGGAAGCTGGTCGAGAACTGAACCAGCAGACTGCAACAGGCTGCCCTGCGTTGTTCCTGATAATTCCATCACACCCAAATCGTGATCAGATTCAAAGCTCTGTACGTCCGAATCAGTCGCAATGGCAGGATCTGCAGATGTCGCTGTAACTAAATAGGTGCCCGATCCCCCAGAGCTGCTACTGGTGAATTGATCGAGTTGGCTGAGGCTGTGGCGCCCACACACGTCCTGTACTTTGGAGGGTGAGGTCACGAGCACGAACTTGTCCTGCGCCGCCAATGTCAGTGAACACAACAGCATGGAAACGCAAAGCGTCTTTTTGAATGTTGTATACATCGTTGTTTTATCAAGCCTGGAAAGTCGTTCCGTCGCGACTGGCCTGGCTCCTCGTCTGTTGATCGATTTTGTCTTCTATCGGTCTTGCCTTGCGAGGACAAGTATGACCGCAGGCATGGGGATGGGCAAATCAAATTTCAAAATTTACTTAGAAATAGCAGATTAGGCGCAGAGAGGCATGATGCAGGATTTCCAAGATCACCATGTAAGGTATTGAAAAACCGAGACTAAGACTAGAAAAAGCCGGAGCCAGCTGCGACTTTCAGCGAAGATTAAGCGATGATTACTGAGGGCCAATTGGACACGGAAATAGCCACTTCAATTAGAACGGCTAATAATTGGGAGTCGGCCCGGATATCAAAGCGGGCGCTACCTGGCCGGACTGCCGCTGGTGCTTCCAGTGGCTACCACGTTTGTCAGAGCCTGATAGAGATCGATGCGACCATAGCCCATGTCACTGATTTGCTTGGGCCGCGCCCGCAGCCATGGGAGTGCTGAAAGAAGTGCCCCAGGCCGCCGCATAACCGCCACCCGGGAATGTGGTAATCACTCCTTCTCCAGGAGCAGCAAACAAGGTGACGCCGGAGCCGTAGTTGGAGAAAGCGCTGCGAACGTCAAGGTTGGAAGTTGAGCCAATGCCCTCGACTCCATTGTAGCTGGCGGGATAGACGAGCGTCTTGAGACCGTCATTGCCGGATGCCGCAACGAGCGTGACGTTCTTGCCCAAGGCGTATTGAATGGCAGCCTGAAGGCCTGGCGAAGACCGCTGCATGCTGAAGCTCATGCTAAGCACGTTAACGCCGTGGTCGGCCGCGTAATAGATGGCGCGAATAATATCTGACAAGTTGGACGTACCGTCCACCCGGAAAGCCTTAAGAGGCATGATTTTGGCTGTCGGAGCGATCAAATGCACAATGCCGGCAACCATGGTTCCGTGGCCAAAGTCGGGATACGTGCTATCAAGAATGCTGGTATTGGACTGGTCCAGAATCGAAGTATTGGACTGCGCGAGAATCACCGTATATGGATTCAGGATCAGTATGTTTTGTGCGTCCAGGATGCTGGTATTGGACTGCTGCAGTTTGGCGGCGAGCGCCGGATCCAGATCGTTGAATTCAGAGAAATCGAGAGCTTCGCGGGTGAAATCGTAGCCAGGCACCAATGCCGGGAGAAGGGCCGCGTGATATGGATCGGCTCCCGTATCGATAATGCCGACGACGCCGCCGCCGGTCAGGTGGGTGGCAGTACGCGCGTCATTCAGGCGGATGATGGTGGTGGCAGTCTGCGTGGTGTAATTGCTGGGAACAGTGCTTCCAAAGAATGTGACCAGGGTGCGTCCGGGGAGGGTATCCAGGATGCTGGTGTTTGATTGCGTCAAACTCGCCTGGGTAAGGCCACTGAGTTCGGGAAGGGATGCAATCTGATCTGGTTCAAAGCCTCCGACCTGCAAGTCCGCTTCTACTTCTGTCTCTACTTCCGTTGCGTTTGCCGAGGGCGAACTCACCAGATAAACGCAAATGGGGCCGTCATAGAGCTCTTTGATCACGGTCAAACCGTGACGGCTGATGACTGATTGTGCGTTGGCTGGAGAAACCGACAGCATGAAGGTGCTCTGCGCTTTAGCCGGAAGGCTGAGCGCGAACAGAATTGCAACGAACAATAGATTACGAAGTTTCATCATGTCTATTTCCCGGAGTACGATCAGGCTGCTTAGTTATCCCGAGGAGCCTTTTCCAGCAGAACTTCCAATTCCTGCCCTTTTTCGTCGAGTGGTACGAGCAAACGCAAATCTGTATGGGGGACATATTCCATCTGGAACTCACCAAAGGAGTTGCTGATGGAGCGCGAAAGCTCGCGTGTGCCTGTAAGCAAAATCACGGGGAGGTTAGACATCACCTCGTCAGGCGCCTTCTGGTTGGCAATCTGCCCTACCAGAACCATGCTGGAAGAGCCTTTTTCGTGCTCAAAACGAAGGTCAACTGAGTAATCGCCGGCATGGAACAGCACCTGGCGGCTGATCTGATGGGTACCGCGAACGCCTACCGGCAGAGGATCATTCGCGCTGTCATAGGACAGCGTAGCCAGCAAACGCTGGAATGCGGAGCGACGGGATTCTTTGCCCAGACTGGCCAGCGCTTTTACGGATCGCTCGGCGTACCGCGGAACCTCCAGCGCACTTTCCCGGGCGCAAACAACTACCAGTTTAGTCAGCAATGCATGGAGCTTTGCGCACTTGAAACATCCGGCCTTCAAATGGCCGCTCATCTCCTGGTTTTGCTCAGGCGTAGCCAGGTTTCTGGCGAAATCAGCCCACTCAGTGATATCGAAATGGCGCGCGGTATGCATAAGCTTTTATATATCCACCGTCTTCAATCTTCAGATCTTTGAATAAAGGGAACACAGCTTCCGGGTCCGTGTTCCCTTTTTAGCAGTCGACGGATGAGCCTGCTTCTGTACAGTAAGAGTCATGACTAAGGTCAAAAATATAGTCTTGGCAAAGATTGTTATGAAAACTTGCCCACCAGCGAAAAAGCTGCCCAGTAATAGGGATGTGGGCGCTTAGCCCGCAACTTAAGAACCGCCTCACGTAGGGCCCGTGCCTTATTTGGCGAGCTTTTGTAGGCGGTATAAAAGTCGCGCATAAACTCAGCCGTACTCTCGTCGTGTATCTCCCACAGGCTGACCATCAAGGTCTGCGCTCCCGCATATAAAAGGCCACGAACCAGCCCGATCAGCTCGTCACCTCCAACCACCACGTTCATGCCCGTTCCGCAGCCGCTTAAGGTCACCAGCTCGGCATTGAGCTGTAACTGATACAAATCAAATAGACTTAGCATCGAGGTCCCAAGTCGGATGGAGGAAAACATGGGATTATCCTGGCGAAAGTACCCATGCGTGGCGATGTGTATGAACCGGCTCCGCGGACCTAAAATTCTTAATCGCTCCTCATTCGCGTCCGGTCCCACGAACAGATGAGACGGCTGCATGGTTGCAGCCACAAACTGGCCCTCTTCGGCAATATAAGGAGCCCGGCCGTCTGGCACGGCAAATACCAGGGCTTCACTCAGGCCATCATGTACCGGCTTGCTTTGGCATAGCGCAAAGATGCTGCCGCTGGGAGCATAAGAGATGGAGAAATCATCAATCATGTAACGCTTGCGGTCAGACAGGGCATGAAACGGCAAATAGTGCAGGAACGTATGCGGCACTATTACCAGATGATCAGCCACCAGATAATGTCGGATGGGAGCAATCAGCAGATCATACAGCTCTTCCAGATGGGCCTGCGTTGCCTTGAGCAGCCATTTTTCCATCCGGTGGAAATAATCTTCACCCAGACGGAATTTAGCCAACTGCAATTGCAGCAGCCGGAGCTTTTCTCTTACTTCCATCACGCCGGCGATGGCAACAATCCGCAGACTATCGCGTGAAACCAGACAGACATAAAACTTGTTGCGGGCAGAATAAAATTCCACCAGCATGGTGTTCTCCGGGATGGTACGTTGCAAATCCTTTGCCGAAACGGTTTTGGCGGTTTGCAGATTGGCAAACTCGCTGTCTTCACTTTGCACCTGCGAAAACGCCTTGACCATGGCGTCTTCATAGTCGCGACTCTGCTGGCGCAAAGTGCGGACACGTTCTTTTGACCCACCACCCGGATTCAGCTCTTCCAGTTCGATCTGGTGATAATTCCAGTTCAGCTTCTGGCGCAAATCTCGGAACTGGCCCATGGCCGGCGACTGTTCCACCCGTGAAAAAAGTGAAGAAGATCGAAAAGCGATCAGGTCGGCCAGGCTGCGTGACTTCGCCTGCTCAATATAGGCGAACGTATCATGCTCGCTGCAGAAGCGTGAGTGCACCGCCAATGACGTTACTACCAGGCCCTCAAATACCGCCAGCTTGTTTTTGAGGAAGGCGATCTTCAACTCTTCTTTGCCCAGATGGCTGCGCAGGTCGTCCAGTTTGCGATACGCCTTTTCGTACGCCTGGCGAGCTAGTTCGACGTTTCCGCTGGCTTCTTCCGCTTGTCCCAACACGAAGTAGGCCTGATACGCCGCAGGAGATTCGATATGCAGCAGGCGTGCCAGCGCTGAACTGCAATAGCGGCGTGCCTCTTCCGGATCAAAGCCGCGCAACTCGATCGCTGCCAGAAGTAGTTCGCACAGGGCTGCTTTCCCCGGCAGGACGGAGTCACCAAAGTATTCCAACGCCGCGTGGGCCAGATCTTCCGCCTTGTCATTTTCTTCGGCTTCCCACAGGACCAAAGCCTTGTACAGGTCGATCAGCGCCGGCCATAGCTGGTTTTTCTCTTTGACGAAAAGTTCACGGGCTTCATCGAAGATCAGGAGAGAATCCAGGTGATGACCCTGCTGGCTGATGGCGATGGCGGAGAAAGTAGCTGCCTTGGCTGCCTCATACTTCATGCCCAATTCGGTGAAGGCATTGAACGCGGCCCGGGCCAGTTCTTCACCGCCTTCTGTAAGGTTCAGCTCAAGATAAATTTCTGACTGGTCAAGATCGCACAGCGCCATGTGGAAGCGGTCGCCCAGCTTCTGGCACAGAACACGCGTCTGATCGTAAAGCTCAATTGCCCGCAGATACTCGCCGCGCAAATAATGAAGATAAGCGACGTTGTAATCGGCTTCGGCCACCAGCAGCGAAAAGCCATACTTGGTGCAGTGCTCGCGCGCGGCTACATAAGTATCCTGAGCACGGGTAAATTCATTCAGGCTGATATAACAGACCGCCTGGTTGCGCAGAACAGCGGCGATGTCCAGAGGCTCGCCCACTTCCATCAGTTCCAACCGGGCGTGTTCATACAACGAAGCCGCTTCCTGAAAGCGGTCCTGACGGTAATAGATGTTCGCGATATTGCTGTCCAGGCGAGCGAGACGCAAGCGGTCGTTGTACAACTGAAATATGGCGCGGGCGTGATCTCCAAGCTGAAAAGCGCGTTCATACTGCCCGTCATAGATCAGGCTCTGGAGGGCACCGCTGATGGTGCGGGCGACGTCAACGTCGCGGCCAAGTTCTTCAAAGATCGCCATCGCGCGCTCATAATGCTGGATGGCCTGCTGGTATTTTCCGGTGATATAGAGGACGTGCCCCACCGCACGTGTGCTCTGCGCGATGCAGGCGGGATCTTTCAATTCGGCGGCAATCCAGGTGCTAACGTGGGCGAGCCGCTCCGCACGCGGCACGTCAACACGAACCAGAGTGACCACGGCGTCATAGAGATGCTGAACGGCTTCCGGGGTGTTCGCTTCCGGCCTTGCAGCCACAAACGCACGCCGCTCCTGCTCCCCGGCAATCGCGGAGAGTTCTTCAATCCAGGGCAGCAGCCCGAGAGTTGCTGTTTCCTGCGCCATTAAAATCCCAGCTCCGCCAGTATTTTTTGCAGCCGGTTCAGGCAGCGTCCACGGATGAAGCCGATCGAACCCGTGGCCAATCCCAGCTTCTGCGCCACTTCCGTGTACGGCAGCGGCGGCTGTTGAAAGAAAAGCATCTTCACCAGCTCAGCACAGCGCGGTGACAGCTTTTCTATGGCGTCACGCACAGCCTGCTCTTCCTCAACTTCCGCCATGATCTGCGGAGCGGCGGCAATATCTTCCGCCACTTCCTGCTCCATAGCATCCAGCTCGACGTTCGGTTTCTGCTGCTTTTTGTGGTGAAAACATTTATGGGTGGCAACTGTAATAAGCCATGAGCGCAAGGATTCAATCTTGCGCACCTTGGACAAGTTCTGGAAAAGGTCCACGCAGACATTCTGGAAAATGTCCGCGGCATCGTCCGGGCTGAGCCCGTACTTGACGGGCACTGAGTAAATCAACCGCTTGTACTTATCAATCAGCCTGTTCCAGGCGTTTTCATCGCCATTCAGGCAATCCTGTACAAGTTTTTCGTCTTCAGCCGCTGTTTCCCGTGATGTTGCTAAAGCAATGGTATTGGCGTTGTCTTCCATTAATGAGTTCCGGCGGGGGTGCGCCAAAAAAGTTCTTCTGCATTCCAAAAAGTATATTGCTCGATCACGGCTGGATGAAAATTCCCAAGGTCCTCTCGCGCTCCAACCAGAATATTGGGACTTGCCAGATAAATCATCGGCAGTTCCTCTGCCTCAATTTCCTGAATACGGTCATACAATTTTTTACGTTGCTGGTGATTCAACGTCACCTGCTGCTTCTGCATGATCCGGTCGATCTCGGCTTCCCATGGCGTAGCCGGCGTTTTCTCTCCCATGTGCCACAAATGCGTTTGCCCATTCGACATGAGCACATTCATGTCCGGGGTAGGATCGGCATCGCCGCTGACCAGCCCCATGATCACCGCTTCATAGTCATGGGTCTTCAATACGCGGTCAATGGTGGCGCGCGCCTCCATGGTAGCCACGTGCACATTCATGCCCAATTGCTTGAGATCGTCCTGTACAAGCGTGGCCATCTGGGCGCGCTGAGCATTGCTGGAACTGACCAGAATTGTAAATTCAACCGGCTGGCCTTCGGCATCAACCAGCGTTCCGTTTTGTTTCTGGGAAAAGCCCGCAGACTGCAAAATTTGCCGGGCCTTTGGCAGCGAACGTGCCGGCACTTGAATGTTCGAATTGAACCACAGCTTGTTCCCCGGCGTTACATGCGTGATCAGGCCCACGCCTCGTCCCCGCAGGGCCAGACGCACAATGCCCGTGCGATCGACTGCCGTTGATACCGCCTGGCGAAAGCGAACGTCATTAAACCATTTCTGCTTGCGCGCCAGCTCGGGCAATTTTGACGCGACATCATCATTCAGGTTGAACATCAGGTAGTTGTATTCCAGGCCGGGACCGGCGTCATACAACTTGAAGTGGCGTGAAGCCTGATCACTCTCCAGCGCGGCGTAATTGTCGCCGCTGAGTCCGCTGACAATCTGGGCATCGCCGGCTTGAAAACGTACAACCTGCGCATCCTGATTGGGCACAATCAGAAACGTGAGTTCATCGAGATAGGGCAGCTTCTGGTTTTTGGCGTCCACTTTCCAGTAGTAAGGATTGCGTTCCAGGACAATCCGTTCACCGGGCACAACCTGCTTCAAACGGAACGGCCCCAATCCGGCGATCTTGTCTGGCGCAGTATTCAGTCCCCACATCTGACCCAGCTTGCCGTCTTTGTAGTCCTTCTCTAATAGATGACGCGGAAGGATGGCTAAACTATCAAAAGCGCGTTCGGCCGGAGCGTACGGGCCTGGAAAGGTGAAGCGCACTGTGTAGGCGTCAATTTTTTCCACCTTCACCGGCTTATCGTCGATTAACAGTAAGTCGCGACGAAGAGAGGGCACGTGCTCGTCCAGATAAGCGGTGTAAGAGAAGACTACATCGTCGGCATCGAACGGAGCGCCATCAGAAAACTTGATCCCCTTGCGCAGTTTGACGATAAATTGGGTGCCGTCTTTGGAAACGGCCCATGACCTGGCGAGTGATGGTTCGGTCTTCTGGGTTTCGCGGTTGACGTGTATCAGGTCGGCATTCAGACGATCGATAATGCCCATCGAAGTCTGGTCAACGGCAGGAACAGGGTTGAACGTGCGGGGCTCGGAGCGCTGCGAAATAACGAGTTTGCCGCCGGGCCTGCCCGGCTCAGCAGACGAGCGGAAAACTTCTTGCGGCACGGAAGATTGCGCCAACGAATGGGTGACAAAACAGGTGCAGAGCAGGACAGCACACCACATAGGGCCACTCGACTGTTTCATTCTCCCCCGCTTCAGTTGGTTGATTGTAACTTCTCTTGCACGGCTTCTGACAACGCGTGATACGCCAGAATCACCGGCACCAATGCGATACCCGGCAGCAACATCCACCAGTAATTCACCAGGATGTGATATTGCTGCGCATAAGCCAGCATGTTGCCCCAGCTTGGGAAAGGTTCGCCGATGCCCAGTCCTAAAAATGAAAGAATTACTTCCGCCAGAATGAACTGCGGAATCAGCACTGCCATTTGCGTGAGTAAAGTACTGAACGTCATGGGCGCAAGATGACGGCGCAACAAATAAACGTTGCCGGCGCCAAAGCCGCGCGCCGCCAGCACAAAATTGCGTTCGCGACCGCTGAGCACAATGCCACGAACCATGCGCGCAGGCCGCGCCCAGTTCCAGAATCCAATCGCCACCACCACCAGTCCGAAGGCGGCAGCAGGTTCCATTTGCAGCGGCAGGAAGGCGCGCACCGTGAGCAACAAATAAAAAGATGGAACAGCCATGGTGATCTCTGTGATGCGCATGGCAGCATCGTCCACCCAGCCGCCGAATGTGCCGGCGATCCCGCCAACCACGAGTCCCACGATCAGACTCAGCAGAGCTGCCGCCAGCCCGGCAAACAGTGATACCTGTCCACCAAAAAGCAGGCGGGAGAACTGATCACGTCCGTAACCGTCAGTGCCCATCAGAGAAATGTGTGCAGGATCGGAAACAGCAAACAGATGAAGCGATGCGTGCAGCCATCCAAGAATTGCGTATTGGTCACCGCGAACCATGAAATGGACCGGCGCCTGCTGACTGCAATCTTCCGCGTAGCTGTTAAAACTTCCTTCGCGCACGGCCGTTGCATAAACGAATGGACGCAGATGCCACTTGCCCTGACAATCCACCCAATGAACATGCCCAGGCGGCGCATACGGGCGCGACCGGTCCTGCGCCGCGTAGTCATATGGGGCGAGAAATCCGGCGAGGATGGCGGCCAGATGCAGTAACACGAGAAATCCGGCAGCCAATACCAGCTTGTTGACGCGCCTCATGCGTCCAACCTGATGCGGGGATCAAAAACGAAAAGCAGAATGTCCGCAATGAGATTTCCGATCAGCAGGAACACGGTGATGAAAATGACCGAGCCGACAACCACGAACAGGTCGCGCGCCTGAATCGATTCGAGAAACAGCGGCCCCATCCCCGGCCAGCTCATAATGACCTCAATCAGCAGCGAAGTGCTGAGCAGAGTGGCAATCGACGTCCCTAAAAGCGAGATGAGCGGATTGGCCGCCGCCGGAAGCGCGTGCCGGAACAGCAGCGTGAAGCGGTCAAGCCCATGACCCTCGGCGGCGCGGAAGTAGGGTGAGTCCATGACCTCGATCACGCTGGAGCGTACCTGGCGAAGAATGGGAGCAAGCGAGCCAATAATCAGCGCGGTGACCGGAAGCAGCATGTGCCAGATAACATCGCGCCAGTGCGCGGATGCTGGATCGAAAGCGCTGGACGTCATGCCTCCGGCGGGAAATTTGCGCGTGCTAAGCGCAATCAGCAGCGCGAGCAAAGCCAGCAGAATGTCCGGCACGGACAGGAAAAGCGATGTGCCCGTTGCGAATACGCGGTCAATCCATGGTCTTCTGTTGGCCGCTGCCAGAACGCCCAGCGGCACCGCAATCAGCCAGGAAATAATCAGCGCTGGGCCGGTCAATAAAACAGTGTGTTGCACCCGCGGCCAGATCAGGCCTGCGACAGGAACATTGTAGGCAAAAGAGAATCCCAGATCGCCGTGAAGAGTGGATTTGATCCAGTGCAGGTAACGCACCGGCACAGGTTTATCCAGCCCATATTGAGCGCGCAGGACGGCCAACGTCTGGTCAGAAATCTGGTTGTTCAAGCGCATGTCAGAAAGAAACTCGCCCGGCGCGGCCTGTTGCAGAATGAACAGCAACACGGATACGCCCAGCAAAAGCAGAAAGCCGTGTCCCAGGCGGCGCAAGAGGTACGCGATCATTCCGCCACCTCAACACCCGGCGCGTGCACGCGCTCTCCGGCGGCCACCAGCGCCTGTGTAACCGGATGTGAACTCTGCGCCAGCCGCCATACTGGCAGCTTCTCCACGATCTTTCCCTGGTCCATCACCATCACGTTGTCAGCGAAGAGCGAGATGAAATTCAGGTCGTGGCTGATGTAAATGTAGGAGAGTCCGAGCCGGGACCGCAGGTCACCCAACAACCGCAACATCTGCGCTTGTAACGGGAGATCGAGTCCCGCGAGCGACTCATCCATGATCAAGAGCTGGGGATCGGCTGCTAGCGCGCGGGCCAGGGCCAGGCGTTGCCGCTGGCCTACGCTGAATTCGTGTGCCCGGCGAAGGTGCCATTCAGGGTTGAGCCCTACTTCTGTCATGAGTTGCAGCGCCCGCTGCCTGCGATCAGCAGCGTTGAGCTGTGCGGAGATGAGCATCGGCTCAGTCACAACGTCCGCGGCTGTGAAGCGCGGGTTTAATGCGCTACCCGCATCCTGAAACAGGAGCTGAACAGGACGAAGAGATCGCGCGCCGGCGTGGAGTTCAACGCTGCCTGCGTCAGGCTTTTCAAATCCGGCGATGCAGCGGGCCAGCGTTGATTTTCCCGAACCTGACCGTCCGATGATGGCCGTGGTCGTACCCGCCTCAAGATCAAAGTCGATTTTGTCGAGCGCCTGCACGGAAAACTTTCTCCGGCCAAAGAGGCGTTTCTGAGTAAAAGTTTTGCTGAGCTCCCGCACCTGCAGGAGCGGCGTTGCATTTTTCTCACGGTTCGCCGAGGAATTGATTTTCCCGGGCGAGTCCGCACTCAGATTCTCTTCTGGAAACAGCAGCCCTCGCACATACGGGTCAGAGCTTTCACGGATTTCATCGAGTGTGCCGGAAGCCACCCGCGCTCCCTCGCGCAGTACCACCATGCGGTCCGCCAGAGCTGAGAGTAGGCCGGCGTTGTGCGTGATAAAGATCATCGCCAGATTCATCTGGCTCTTAAGGCGTGCCAGAAGGTCGAGAATCTCCGCCTGGGTAATAGTGTCAAGGGCGCTCAAAGGCTCATCTGCCATGAGCAATGACGGTCCGCAGATCAAAGCCTGGGCAATCGCCGCACGCTGTCGTTGGCCTCCGCTGAGTTGATGCGGATAAGCACTCAGAATACGGTCAGGATCGGGAAAGCCGACGTCGCGCAACATTCGCTGAATCTTTTCGTCGCGATGTTCCCTGCGGCGTGGCGACGAACGATGACTATGCGCCTTGAGTACATCATCCATCTGTCGTCCGATGGAAAGCACCGGGTTCAGCGCCAATGCTGGTTCCTGAGAGATAAGCGCAATCTCAGAGCCGCGGAGCGCCCGTAACTCGCGGCCTCCGGCGTTGAGAATGTCCTGAGTCCGAAAGGAAATCTGCCCTTCAGCGATTTCAGCATTGCGCGGCAGCATGCGCAGAATGGCCTGGGTGAGTGAACTCTTTCCCGAACCTGAAGCGCCCAGAACGCCCACCACCTCACGCTCAGCCACCAGAAGGTCGAGCGACCGGAGCGCCGGCACGCGAGCCCCTCCGACGGTGCGATAAGCAACACGCAGCCCGGCAACGCGCAGTAAAGGTGCGTAGGTGGAGTCCATGACGACCGGAAGTCGGAACGTGCTTACCGCCAAACTCCTTCAGATTCTCTTAGCTTTGTACCAGTCATTATGCAGCAGTTCTCCTGAAAGCTGTATCCCTGTTCTTTCCTAGTACTTAGTCATCTCCTGCAACAAAGAAGTAAGAGTACTGCCGGGTCGAAAACCACTAGAAAAAGGAATGTCACTTCCTAAGACCTTTCTAAAAAACTCAAGTGCCATAACCGGCTGCCATAAAGCCCACACACCTTCGTGATAATCGTCGCAAACTCCTTGAAAGTACGAAAGTTACTAGAGTTCGCGGAGACACCAGTGTTGTCAGGAAATTGATATCTCTTTTCGACTCGATGGTCATACCCGCGGGAGGAACTTGCCTGAGAGTCGCGTGCCCTTTGGTCACAGACCGCTCAGTTATTCGCTGTAATCCGAAATAGCTAAAGTCCCTTTAGAGTCCTTAGCACCACACGAAACTTTGGACCGAACTTTGGACCGAACTCTGGACCGAACTTTGGACCGAACTTGGACCGAATCTGGGGGATTTTGCCGTGCAGAGAAGCTGGAGCTTACTATCGCTGGTTTCCATCACACTGTTTGCAATGATCATGATCGGCTGCGGCGGCGCCGGAACTTCCGTTGTGGCTTCCAACAGCGGCGCACCGGGTTCTCCAGCAGCTTCGCCGACACCAGTCGCTTCTCCAACACCGGTTGCCGCTCCAACACCAACGCCAGCGCCGGGAACACCCGCGAGCACGGTGATCGACAATGTGCAGGATTCGCCAAATTGGCTGACTTGTGGATCTTGCGGCAACAACGGCGGGACCGGGCCGGTAGCGACTTTCGCTTTCACCCCGGGTATTGCAATGCCGAGTGAGAGCGGACGTGCCACCAATTTTTCCATCTCTGCCAGCGTTCCGTTTACGAATGCCTACTTCTACCGCCAGCAACCGATCATCAGCAATCAGATCAATGCGTTGACCTATGAGTTTGACCTTTATATCCCTAACGGCATGCAAACAGCGCCGCAAGCCATTGAGTTTGAATGCCAGCAAACGCTTAACGGATGGGTCTATAACTTTGCCTGGCAGGCGCAGTACTATGGCGGCAACGTCTGGCGCACCTTTGATTATGGCTTGCAGCAGTGGCAGTCAGCGAACGTGGTCTTTACGCCGTTCACGGCCGGCACATGGCATCACATTGTGGCCGAATATCACAACGACATCGCCAATCACACCGTCTTCCACGACGCAATTACCGTGGACGGCGTCCGCACCGTGGTAGGCATCACGCACAATGCATTCTTCTCCGGCGCGGCCAATGCGCAGTTCACCAACGCCTTCCAGCTTGACAGCAATAGCACGGCAACGCCCTACAACGTTTACGTGGACAAGATGCGCATCACGTATCAGTAACGCCGGTTGTGATTCAGCCAAAGTTTATACGCCCGCCTAAGGTTGCGAACCAACAAGCAGCCTTCCGGCGGGCGTTCTGATGTGGACAGCTTCTAGCTACTAGCTCCTGGCTACTAGCCAGACGACGGTAAACTTTAGATTTGTTGTTTTGCGCGGCAAGGTGAGGCATAGTGAGGAAGCCCCCAGGGGTTGAAACGATGGGTTCTTTGAAAATTTGCTCCGGCTGCAACGGCCTGGGGTGCGCGTGGGCTGTTGCTTAAGTAGTAATCGGATTGTGATTTCCGGCGGTAGGCGCGGGAAACCGTCTATCGCCTGAAATTTCACGTAAGCGCACGTCAAAAAATGCGCTTTGCCGCTGATGAACGCAGATAGACGCTGATAAGGAATGAACCGCGATCCAACCGTTTCTTTATTCATTCGGTAAAGATCCCTTGGGATGTTTCGGCTAAGTCTTTTAGACCTTGGGATGACCGGGATGGGGTAGGGGCGTACGAGATTTAGTAAGCGGGAAATTTGGTAATCGGGTAATTGAAACAACAGGTAACGAAGGAGTAACAGGCTTTTCCGTTGGAGAGCACCGCGAAGAGCGCAGAAAGGAAGCGGCATGCGGGGAGAATGCCCTGCATCAGCAAGGTAGAGGATGTATTCTCGGGATCCTTCCGCTCAGCCTCACGACTTACGTCGCTCGTCTTCGGTCAGGATGACAGGGTTAAAGAAATTGGTCCGCTCTTAGCTCAATGGCGATGCCCGCAAGCGCCGCAGGGCCACCTGTACTGAGCTTTCTTGGCCTGACTGAAGTCAGGCCCTATTACGTGTTTTTGTTGTGACATTGCTATTGGCGCAAACGAAACCTCGACTGCACGACAACATCATTCATAGCGCAATGCCACGAGTGGATCGACGCGGGAGGCGCGGCGAGCGGGAATGTAACTGGCCAGCAGGCCCACAGCGGCCAGAACCAACGCTGTGAGGAGGAAGGCCAGCGGTTCACTGGCGCTGACTCCATAAAGGATAGTCACAATCAGCCGCGCCAGCACAAACGCACTCGCCAGCCCGGCCACTAGCCCAATGGACAAAGTGATTGCGCTCTGGCGAACCACCATCATCAGCACATCTCTTGGTTGGGCGCCCAGCGCCAGTCGAATACCAAACTCACGCAGCCTCAGCCCCACGGAGTAGCCCACGACGCCATAAATTCCCACGGCGCATAGAGCCATAGCGACCATGGCAAAGATTGTCAGTAGGCTGGCGCCAAACTTTGAACTCCAAAGCGCCTGAGAGATCACTTCGCCAATCGGCCATACGAAAGTCAACGGCAGGTTGCGGTCCAGCCCCTGTACCTGGGCGCGTACCGTGCTCAGCAATTTATTGGGATCGCCCTGGGTGCGGAACAGCAGCGTCACCGCCGTGCTGGGATTCTGTATCAAAGACACATACATATAAGGAACAGGCTCTTCGCCCAGGGTGTTGTACTTTGAATCGTGCGCAACGCCAATGACCTGTGTCCATTCCGTGTCACGGAAGAACTTGAATCGCTTGCCGACCGCCTCCTGGTCTGGCCACAATGTCTTGGCCGCAGTCTCATTGATAATGGCGACCTTGGGGCTGTCCTCGCGCACGGTGCTGTCAAAGCCGTGGCCCC
>WNEZ01002102.1_pt1 | contig 22019 bp, 21 predicted proteins | sample 5400521 | NCBI WGS metagenome assembly WNEZ01 (sample SAMN13153339, study PRJNA577476) | soil metagenome | isolation source: 120 cm saprolite under Douglas fir tree site 2 hole 1 replicate 1 | place: USA:California | collected 2015-04-18 | reverse complement strand
TTTTTAATTTTTCGTCGATCAACACGTCGATCACCTGCTGGCGGACGGCGGGCTTGTGCGTCGTCAGGAAGTCCAGCTTGCCGCGCTGATCGATATCGTAGTTGGTGATCGGTTCGCCATTGACCATGACGGCGACGGTCTGCGCATGCAACGGCGAACCACAACCGATCAAGATCAGCGCTGCGGCGCAACCCAGAATCAGAGGGCGATGTAAGATCCTAATGGTCGTCATGATCATATTCGCTATATCAACCGATTCGAACTGGATCCGTGACGCAGGAACAACCCTCCGGCAGCGTCAAAGCCGGCCGGCCCTATTGGATGCCGCCGGCCCCACTGGCCGAGGAGGACGTGTTGGCGAGCGTCCGCAGGCCGATCTGCAACATGAACGCATGGCTGAGCACGGGCGGCGTGGTGCCTGCGGAGTACTGGTAGGAAGTCACGTAGTTGGCCGCCAGCACGAAGCAGTCGTCCACATAGCCTGCGCCGACGATGTATTGATTGAGCTTGTTGGCTTCAAGATCCCAACGGGCGGCCCCCGAGACTACCCAGTTCGCGGCCACCTTGATCGAGCCGCTGCCCAGCAATCCTTCGCGACGGATCAGGTATCCGAGGTCCGGCTGCGGGGCATAATTGCCGTACGTCAGGGCGACCGACCAACGGTCGAAGCTCGCGCGGCCTTCAGCCTCGAAACGGTTGATGTTCAGCGTCTGCTCATCCAGGCGCGAGCGCACGCTGAAGGTATAGGTTCTGTTGGGCGAATAGTTGACGCTGCCGACATAATCGGATCGCGCACGCTGAAGACCGGAATCGACACCGGTGTTGGTCACGTCCGCGACCGCGAATGAATTCAGGCCGAACAGCTGATAGGACTGCCCAAACAGCACATTGACGGAGCCGCCGCGGTCGAATTGCGTGGTCGCCTGCACGCCGACATTGGCCCGGCCGCCGCCTTCCACGCGGTCGTAGCCCGAGAATTTGTCGACCGCGAACAGGTTGCTGGCGTCGAACGTCATGCTCTGCGCGTCTTCGTTGGGAAGCTTGCCCGCATAGGATTCGTTGGGACGAATGATGACCTGTCCGATCGGCTCGATCGTCGTGGTTCCCCACGGCTGCACGTTGATGAAGGGATAGCGGTATTCGAGACCGACCGTGGGCATCACGCGCAGCGCCTGCGTGTCGCCCACCGGGAGGAAATTCGAAACGCCCGGCTGATTCGAGATCGAAGCATCGATCGCATCGGCGCGGACGATCGCAAATGGCGTCCAGATTTCGCCGGCGGAATCGGTGAACGACCGCCGCCATTGCGCCTCAACTGACGCCCGCGTGTAGGTGCCCGGCATGCCGCGAAGCAGGCATTGCGCCGGCAGCCGCGCCATTGGATCGGCAGACGCCGTCAGACACAGGCCATTGGTATTCGCCAATGTCGTGATCGGATCGAACGCCGCGGTTTCCCGCGTCAGGCTGGTGAAGTTCGTCTTGTAGCTGAACTCTCCGCCAAGGACCTGATGATTGATCACGTTCGAATAATCGACGACCGGGTGAATCACCGGAACCTGGGCCTGATTGCCCGAATAGCTCAGATAATAGATCGTGCGCGCGTCGAAGTAGCTGCGACTGCCGACGCCAGTCAGATAAAGCTGGGAAATCGCCTCCGTCGGCAGGCTCAGGAACGACCCCAGCGGATCCCTGTACTGGGCAAGCTTGTAATCCGAGAAGAAGAAATAGTCCGACAGCAGCACGCCGTCCCAGCCCCACACCCATTTGTCGTTCAGCGCGAACTGGCCTTTGGTGTCGATGCCACCGCGGAACTGGCGGTCGCCCGGTTGTCCGGCGAAGGCGCCGGGATCGAGCTGATCGATGCCATAGGCGCGGATTTGATACGATCCGTTGATCAGGCGCTGGCGGAATTCGCCCTGGAACAGCACGCCCTGCCTGGTCGTGAAGCGTGGGTTGAAGGTCGCGTCATAGTCCGGGGCGATCGCCCAGTAGAACGGGGTTTCGACACCGTACCCGTAGCCCGTGGCCGAGGTGAAGCCCGGCATCAAGAACCCGGTCTTGCGCTTCACGGTCGGGTCGGGCGTTGAAAAATACGGCAGATACGCCATCGGAACGCCGAAGAACTCCAACTGCGCGTTCTCGAAGTACAGCATCTTGTCGGTCTGGTCGTGAATGATGCGCGCGCCCTTGACCTGCCACAATGGCGGCTTCTTCGGATCGTCCTTACAAGGCGCGCAGGCCGTGTAGACACCATTCTCGAACACGGTGTAGTTGCCGCTGGAGCGGTCCGCGCGCGACGCGGCCATTCGCGTGGCGTCGGCGGTGTCGACGCGCAGCGAATCGACGAAACCGTCGCGGTAGTCGTCGCTCAAATCCATAATATTGGCGTAGGTGACTTTGCCTTCCGCATCGGTCATGCGGATGTTGCCTTCGGCATGAAGCCGCTTGGTCTTCTGATCGTAAATGACCTTGTCGGCCTCGACGCTGGTGCCGTTGTAGAACATCTGCACGTTGCCGACCGCCGACACGCGCGAGTTGTTGTAGTCGTAATCCACCTCGACCGCCTGGACGAGCATCTGCCCGTTGTTGGGGGCCGGCGGCGGTTTCGGCCGGGGAGGCTGCGGATTGTAGGTAAAGCTCTGCGCCGAGGCCGGGGATGTCGCCGCCATGCCGAGCGCGTCGGCAAGAATGACCCCCAAAACCAGAGCAAGAACGGGTCCGCTGGCGGCGGCCAGACGACCACGCTGACGGCGCACGGTGGTGCGCCACCCGAACGCGGGCGACCCTGTCTGGCGGGCGGCGACGACGGCCACTACCCGTCCTCCTGGTACAGCAAGGCCAAAAAGCCGGTGAGGCCGCCCACACATACAGGCAGCCACGCCGAAGCGATCGGATGCATCAATTCAGCCTTACTCAAATCTTCAGTTACTTTCGAAAGAACATAGAGCAGAAAGCCTGCACCCACGCCACTTAAAACCATCTTTTGCACGCCGCCAAAACGGAAGAACCGCAGGCTGACGGCTGCTGCCAACATGACCATTGCGGCCAGCAAAAATGGCTGTGCGATAAGCTTATGGTACTGCAAGCGGTAGCCTGCGGTCGCAAATCCCGAGCTTTCCGACGAGCGGATATAGCCGGGGAGTTGCCAAAAAGACACGGTCTCCGGCGTGGAGAAACTGTTGCGGACCTGGGCCGGCGTCAGGCTGGTGGTGAGGAAGAAACTGTCCTGGTCGACGGGTGGTCCGTCGAGGGAGTACCGGCGGGCGGATTTGAACAGCCAGCGTCCCTCCTCAAGCGTCGCTTCGCGCGCCTCGATTCGCTCCTTGAACTTGAAGTCGGTATCGAACCGGAACACCGTAAGCCCGGTCAGCCGCACGCCCTGCTGTTCGCTGCGGACGGCATTGATGATGGCCTGGCCATCGCTGTTCACCTGATTGATCCAGAAGCCGGATGCGTCCTGTATGCCGCCGCCGGGAGTGGAGCCGAACAGTTCCGCCTCCATTCGCTTGGAAAGCTCGCGCAAATTGGCGGACATCGGGTTGTAAGCGGTCGTTGCCAGGATTCCGAGCACGATCGAGCTTGCCAGCGCCGGTGCGATGAACTGCCACGCCGAAACGCCGGCGGCGCGTGCGACCACGAGTTCCAGTCGCCGCGAAAGCGCCAGATAGCAGGTCATCGCTCCGATCAGGATGCAAAACGGCATCATTTTTTCGAGCAGTTGCGGCACACGGAACAGCGACGTCTCCGCGACCGTGATGGCGGATGCCGAAACCAGCCCCGACGTCTTCCTGACCATTTCGATGTAATCGACCAGCACCAGAAGAACGAAGATACTGGCGAATACGCCGAGCGCCGAGACCACGAAGCGGCCGGCAAAATATCGCCCAAGCGTGTTGGTCATCATGCTCATGCTGTGGCTGGCCGCCCGAAAAGCCGCAAGAGACGCGCATTCGATTTGTTGATCGCTTCCATCAATGCCGCGGGCGGTTCGATGACGATGCCCCCGACGATGATCCAGAGGCTTGCGCCGACCGCCGCTACCAGCATCAGATATTGAACGATCGGTGCGAGTGGCGATTTCGCCGCCATCACGGAGCAGGCGAAGCCCGCCATCCGCAGCCCGAACACGGCGAGGATCGAACCGGTGATCGAAAAGTTGCGGCTCTGACGCGTGGTGCGCGGTGCGCCGAGGAACGCAAAGGTCAGGGCGGCAAATGCGAACGGATAGATTGGCGCCATGAAACGGTCATGCAGCTCGGCGCGGAACTGTCCCGGCAACTGCACGTAGACCGGATCGTCGGATGGCGGCGAGAGCAATTCCCAGAGATAGCGTTCGCGAATGCCCAGCGTGACGTCGTGGCCCTGATTCGAGAACTTCGACATGTCGAATGCATAGCGGCCGAATGCCACCAGCGCGGGATCGCGCTTGCCTTCCTCGAAGCGTTCGAGATTTCCGTCCTCGAGAACCAGAAACGAACCGCTGTCGTTCTTCAGAACGGTGCCATGGTCGGCAATGATGCTGACCCGTTCCTTGGGATCGCGGCGGTCATCGACGAAGATGCCGACCAGCAGGCCACCCGGCTGCCGCTCCCGAATGCGGATGGTCAGGTTCTGGTCAAGCTGGGCAAAGCGGCCGGGCTGGAGGATGTTGGCCAGCACATCGGCGGTGATTTCGGCATCCCATTGCTTCAGGCGCCGCAGGCCGTCGGGGGCGAGATAGGAGGCAATAAAGGCGACCATGATCGCCACCACGACGGTGGCATAGAGAAAAGGACGAAACAGCCGCAGCGGCGAGAAGCCGGCCGCATTCATCACAATGATCTCTGAGTCGGTCGCAAGCTTGTTCAGGGTATGCGAGATCGCGATCATCAGCGCGATCGGCGAGATGATCAGCACCAGCGCCGGAATCACCAGGCTGGTGACGCCGAGAAAGGTGATGATGGTTTGACCCTGGCTGGTCATCAGGTCGATGCCGCGCAACGCCTGCGTAATCCAAATCACTCCAGTCAGGCTGACCAGAACCAGCGCAAACGACGCAAGCGTCGTGCGGAAGATATACCTGTCGATTGACCCCATCGTTACCGCACGATCCCCGCCCCCCGAACTGGAACGGCAGCTCGCGACCAATCCCGAAATCGGGATCCCCTTTTGGTCGCGCCGCCATTGGCCCAGCCGGCTTACTCCTCATACCATCCCTTTGATCCGTCAACAAAATGGCTGAGCCAAGGCACCCCCAATATGTGGTTAATTATTCGCGCTATGTGGCCGCCAGGCCACGGGGACGCTTGGCAGCGCGGCGGCTGACGGGCAATAGTATGTCCGACCATGCTTCTGACGGATGGGTATTGCATCCGAAGCGAGCATTCGAAACACCGCCCGGCGGGTTCCAGGCACAGCGACAGCCCTGATTTTTTGGAGGATTTGCCTATGTCCGACGCCGTCAAGGTCGGCTTCGTTCCATTTTCCACAGCCCCGCGTGGCATTTTGGTGATATTTTGCGACGACGCGTTGAAATTCGGCCCGGCGACCGGCAAGGCGCTCGGTGATGCGACCGGCCTCGTCAAGCGCGCGGCGGCCACGAATCAGTTCAAGGGAAAGAGCGGGTCCACGCTCGATATCCTGGCGCCGGAGGGTCTCAAGGCCTCGCGCCTGATCGTGGTCGGCGCCGGCAAGGTTTCGGCCATCAAGGCCAATGATTTCCTCAAGCTTGGCGGTGCGGCAGCCGGCAAACTGGGCGCCGGAACTGGCGCCGTGATGATCATCGCGGAATTGCCCGATGGGGCGATGAAGCCGGAACAGGCGGTCGCGGTCGCGGCCGGAATACGGCTGCGCGCCTATAAATTCGACCGCTACAAGACCAACAAGACCAAAAAGAAAGACGGTGAGGATGCCGCATTGCATGCGGACGTTTCGCTCGCCGTCGGCGACGTGCCCGCGGCACGCAAGGCCTGCGCTCCGGACGGACACATCGTCGATGGCGTCATCATGGCGCGCGAACTCGTCAATGAGCCGCCGAACGTGCTGTTTCCCGTGGAATTCGCCCGTCGCGCCGGCCAGCTTCGCAAGCTCGGCGTCATCGTCGAGGTCCTCGACGTCAAGGCCATGACGAAACTCGGCATGGGCGCGCTGCTCGGTGTCGCGCAGGGCTCGACGCAACCGGGACGGGTTGTGATCATGCGTTGGAATGGTGGCAAGCGGGGCGATCAGCCGGTTGCCTTTATCGGCAAGGGCGTCTGTTTCGATACCGGCGGTATTTCCATCAAGGGCGCCGCCAGCATGGAGGACATGAAGGGCGACATGGGGGGCGCGGCCTGCGTGGTTGGGCTGATGCATGCACTGGCGGCGCGGAAGGCGAAGGTCAATGCGGTCGGCGCCATCGGCCTCGTCGAAAACATGCCCGACGGCAATGCGCAGCGCCCCGGCGATATCGTGACGTCGATGTCCGGCCAGACCATCGAGATCATCAACACCGACGCCGAGGGCCGATTGGTGCTGGCCGACGTGCTCTGGTACGTGGCCAAGAAATTCAAGCCGAAATTCATGGTCGATCTGGCGACCTTGACCGGCGCGATCATGGTGGCGCTCGGCACCGAATATGCCGGGTTGTTCTCCAACAACGACGAATTGGCCGAACGGTTGACCAAGGTCGGACTGGAAACGGGGGAACGGGTCTGGCGCATGCCGCTCGGCCCGGAATACGACAAGCAGATCGATTCGCAGTTTGCCGATATGAAAAACGCCGGCACCCGCAACGGTGGTTCGATTACCGCCGCGCAGTTCCTGCAGCGCTTCGTCGACGACACGCCGTGGGCGCATCTCGATATCGCGGGAACGGCGATGGGCGCTCCGAAATCCGAGATCAATCACAGCTGGGGATCGGGCTTTGGCGTTCGCCTGCTGGAGCGGCTGGTCGCGGAGTATTACGAAGCCAGGAAATAACTGAAACCAAATAGCTGAAAAGCGGATGACGGAAGTTTTGTTCTACCACCTGCAAAATATGTCGCTCGACAGCGTTTTGCCGCCGTTGCTTGAAAAGTCGCTGGAGCGTGGCTGGCGCGTTGTGGTGCAGTCGACGTCGCAGGAGCGTGCCGACGCGCTCGACGCCCATTTATGGACCTATCGCGACGATTCGTTTTTGCCGCACGCCACCTGGCGCGCCGGCGACGCGCAGGATCAGCCGATCATACTGGCGGTCGAGGAGGGCAATCCGAATCGGGCGAATGTCAGGTTCCTGATCGATAACGCCGCCTTGCCTGGCGATGCCGGCACCTACGAGCGGGTGGTTCTGGTCTTTAACGGCGACGATGGCGATGCGCTTGCTGCGGCGCGGGGCGCCTGGACCGATTGCAAATCGCGGGGATTCGAGGTCACCTACTGGCAGGCCGACGAGCACGGCCGGTGGCAGAGGCGGCAATAGCGGCGCACGGCGATTAATGATAATCTGTGGTTCGGCTCGGTGCGCCTGCACCAAGCCACGGTCGCGCCGCAAAGTAATAGTGGAACAATCGCTTCGGCTTGGGCTTGGGGTGGGAATTTAGTTCATCGTGCGAGACAAAACCTCTCATCGAAAACGACTGCTGGCGCTGCTGGCGCTTGCCCCCATGATCGTGGGATGTTCAGGCGCGTCCGATATGTTTCAGTCCGATCTGCTGTCGAAAGATGCGGAATGGTTTTCGCGCTCCGGCAGGCTGTTCATCCGAAACGTTTCGATTGAAACGCCCCCGCTATCTCCCGACAAGCCGGTTACTTCAGAGGATTTGGTCAGCGCCGACGGGCTTTGCCCGGGCATGGCGCCTCCCGGCGGCCCCGCAGACGCCAACGCCTTGACCAACGGCGCTGCTGGCGCGCCTGCGCCGACGACAACGGGAACGGTCGCGCTCGGTCATACCGAATGCGCTGTCGTGCGCGGTATTGGCGCACCTGAGAACGTCAATCTGTCGAGCAATGCGCGCGGCGACCGGGTGGCGGTTATCAACTATTCGCGGGGACAGCGCGCCGGAATCTATTCCTTCACAGCCGGGCGCCTGACATCGATCGAGCGCGGCGCCGAGCCGGTGGCGCAGCCAAAGGCCGCAAAGTCGAGAGCGAAGAAGAAGCCGGCCGCGACGTAACCGCAATTCTTCCCGCTTCGATCAGTCTCGAATCAGCTCAGCCGGTTGCTTCGTCGTATTGCGAACTTGCCGCCAGCCATTCTTCCTCGGCGCGCTGCAGGGCGCTCGCGGCGCCGGCGCGCGCCTTGCCGAGTTGCGCTGCCTGCTTTGGGTCGCGCTTGAACAAATCCGGCAGCGCCAGCGCGGTATCGATCTTGGAGATGATGCCGTTGATGCGCGCGATCTCGGCCTCGGCGTCGGAAATCTTCTGCTTCAGCGGCACGCGCTTTTCGCTTTTGTCGCGGACAGGCTTGTCGCGGGCTGCTCCGCGCTCATTGCCGGCGCGGTCGCGCGAATTGGCGCGCATGGCGCGCGCCGACAACACCATGCGCTTGTAATCGTCGAGGTCGCCGTCATAGGTCGTGACTGCATGATCGGCGACCACCCATAATTGATCGGCGCAGGCTTCGATCAGATAGCGATCATGGGAGACCATGATGACCGCGCCGGGAAACTCGTTGATCGCCTCGGCAAGGGCAGCACGGCTGTCGATGTCCAGATGGTTGGTCGGCTCATCGAGAATGATCATGTTGGGACCGAAGAAGGTCGCCAGTCCCAGCAGCAGCCGGGCTTTTTCGCCGCCCGACAAACTTTTGACCACGGTGTCGCCAGCCTTGCCGGAGAAGCCGATCGCGCCGGTGCGCCCGCGCACCTTGGTCTCAGTAGCATCCGGCATCAGCTTGCGAACGTGATCGTAGGGCGATCCGTCGAGATTGAGCTCGTCGACCTGGTGCTGAGCGAAATATCCGACCGACAGTTTCTCGGCGCGGGTGACGTGACCGGAAAACGGCGCCAGTTTGTTGGCAAGCAGCTTTACCAGCGTCGACTTGCCATTGCCGTTGGAGCCGAGCAAGGCGATGCGGTCGTCGGTGTCGATCCGCAGCGTCACGCGATTGAGCACGGGCTTTCTGGGATCGTAGCCGACAGAGACATCATCGACCGCGATGATCGGCGGCGACAGCATCTTCTCAGGCACCGGAAATGAAATCTCGCGCACGTCCTGCGTCACCAGCGCGGTAACCGGCTTCATCCTTTCCAGCATTTTGACGCGGGACTGCGCCTGGCGGGCTTTCGACGCCTTGGCCTTGAAACGATCGACAAAGGCCTGCAGCCGCTTGCGCTCGTCGGCCTGCCGTTTGGCGTGCTTGGCGTCCAGCATTTCGCGCGTGGCGCGTTGTTCCTCGAACGAGGAGTAGGTCCCCTTGTAGAGTGTCAACTTGCCGCGATCGAGGTGCAGGATCTGGTCGACCGAGGTGTCGAGCAGGTCGCGGTCGTGGCTGATGACAATCACGGTGCGCGGATAGTTCGCCAGATGATCCTCAAGCCACAGCGTGCCTTCGAGATCGAGATAGTTGGTGGGCTCGTCCAACAGCAAAAGATCGGGTGCCGCGAACAATGTCGCGGCGAGCGCGACGCGCATCCGCCAGCCACCGGAAAACTCCGAACAGGATCGGGCCTGATCGGCGGTCGAAAATCCGAGGCCGCTGAGGATCGCGGCGGCGCGGGCAGGGGCGGAATGCGCGTCGATGTCCACGAGCCGGGTTTGAATGTCGGCGATGCGGGTGGGATCGTGGGCAGTCTCGGCTTCGTGCAGCAGCGCCTGGCGCTCGAGATCCGCCTTCAGCACGACATCGATCAGGCTTTCCGGACCGTCGGGGGCTTCCTGCGCGAGACTGCCGACCCGCCAGCGCGGAGGGATCGTGATCGAGCCGGATTCGGTTGGTAATTCACCGCGGATCGCGTGAAACAGCGTCGATTTGCCGACCCCGTTACGGCCGACAAAGCCGACGCGGGCGCCCGGCACGATCTGCGCTGAGCTATTATCGATAAGAAGCCGTCCGGCAATCCGGACCGAAATGTCGGTGATTGAAAGCATGCGGGCTTTTCACCGGAGCGGCCAGAAAACGCAACCGGTTTATTTGAACGAAATAGCGCCTCCGCAACGGCTTATGCCTCAATATTCACCTTAGTTTGATGACATCGGGCGGCCGTCACTGTCCCGCTTGCGCAATTCATCCAACAGATGCTGGAGGTGGGACGAGAGGCGCGAGGATAGCGCGGGAAGGTTCTGCCGCAGCCGTTCGCCGACGGCATCGCAGATCGATCGGCTGGTCTTGCGATCGATTTGTTCGCTGTTGTCGCTGAAACGACTGTTCATGACGGGTTCCGCTTCGTGTCAATTTCAAGGGGGTGTCGCAGGACCAAGTCATGGGGATGGGAATTGTTTCGCGTCGCTCGCCGAATGCGTGCATTTTCAGTAAAGATTGAATGAAAGTGGATGGTTTCACCTGATCGGAATCAGCGAAAAGGCCCCGGCACGACGGCGCCGGGGCCTTTTTTGGAGTCAGGGATCGGACGACTTCAGATCAATAGCAGCGGTTCACCAGGCGCCAGCGGGGGCCCCACGGCGTCGGGACCAGTCGGCGCACATAGCAGCCGCCGTAACCGTAACCGTAAGCCGGGCCACCGACGTAGAAGCGCGGTCCGCCCCAGCCGCGGCCATGCCAGCCATCGTGCCAGCCGCCATGCCAGCCACCGTGCCAGCCGCCGCCCCAGGCGGAGGCCGAAGTCGGCGCCAACGCGGCCGCGCCCAACGAAGCCGCGGCAACTGCAACAAGGGAGAGTTTGCGTAACATGGTCGTCTCCTTAAGGTTCGGCGCGATCGGCGCCATGGGTGAAGCTGCAGACCCGTGCCGCCCCCCAAAACCCGTGAGGCGTTCGGTTGATTGAAGCCTAGCCTTGAGAAGCTGAACGAAACCGGGATGCTGGTTTCAGACTGGGTTCATGTTCGTGAAATTGTTGTAATTCCGGGTGTCAATCGGCCGCCGGACATCCGCGGCATTGGGCCGGATCGCTTGCCGTTACGCGATGGCGCCGATATAAGCGCCGCAACTCCCATCAGCGCATTTCAAGGAAGAAATCATGGCGATCGAACGCACCTTCTCGATTATCAAGCCGGACGCGACGAAGCGCAATCTGACGGGCGCGATCAACGCGCTGATCGAGAAGGCCGGACTTCGGATCGTCGCCCAGAAGCGCATTCGCATGACCCGCGAGCAGGCCGAAACCTTCTATGCCGTTCACAAGGCGCGTCCGTTTTTCGGCGAGCTGGTGGATTTCATGATTTCCGCCCCGGTTGTGGTTCAGGTTCTCGAAGGTGAAAACGCCGTCCTCAAGCACCGCGACGTCATGGGCGCAACCGATCCTTCCAAGGCCGCGGATGGAACGATCCGCAAGCTGCACGCCAAATCGATCGGCGAAAACTCGGTGCATGGTTCCGATGCCCCCGAGACGGCGGCCATCGAAATCGCCCAGTTTTTCTCGGGCAACGAAATCGTCGGCTGATTTGGACGGCAGCTGCCCGCCGAGAGGATTGCGTTGTGAACTGGGTGCTGCACATCTTGGATCCGGCGACGATCGGTGCGTTGACCGCTGAGTTTCAAAGCGAAATGCAGCAGCCGGCGTTTTGGGTCGCGGTCGGCAAGATCGTCTGGATCAACGTGCTGCTGTCAGGCGACAACGCGCTGGTGATTGCGCTGGCCTGTCGTGGACTGGCGCCGCGTCAGCGCTTTTGGGGCATGATTCTGGGCGCCGGCGTTGCCGTCATTCTGCGCATTATCTTCACCGGTATCGTCGCGACATTGATGGAGCTGCCTTACCTCAAACTGGTCGGCGGACTGGCGCTAGTCGTGATCGCCGCGAAATTGCTGGTGCCCGAAGAAGAGGATGAGGATGGCGTAGAGTCCGCATCGCACCTGTGGGCTGCGGTGCAGATCGTGGTGGTCGCGGACATCGTGATGAGCCTCGACAACGTCATCGCGGTTGCCGCCGCCGCCAATGGCAGCGTTCCGCTGCTGATACTCGGCCTGGTGATCAGCATTCCCTTGATCGTTGCCGGCGCTGCGCTGATCATGGCGTTGCTCAATCGTCTGCCGATTTTGGTATGGGCCGGTGCAGCCCTGCTGGGCTGGATCGCCGGCGACGTCATTGCGACCGATCCGGCAATTCATCCGATGTTACAGGCTCTTTTCGCTGGTCCGATCGGCGTCAAACTCGATGTATTAATGGCTTCGTTCGGGACCGCGCCGCATTTTGCGAACGGAGGCAACGTCGGCGAGGTGGTTTGCGCCGTGCTGGGCGTCATCATCGTGCTGATCGCCGGATCGATCTGGCGCATGCGCCGGCTGCGCAATGCCAAACACGGCGCGCCGTCTGCTGGCGAGGCTGCTCAGCCGATTGATCGGCTGTAGAGCGTTTTCGAGCGAAGTGGAGACCGGTTCGCGCCAAGAAAACGCGTCAAATCAAGAATCTAGAGCCCCGTTTCGATTCTATCGAAACGGAAAAGGCTGTAGACAAGTGACCTCAGTTTTGAGGCGACAATTTTAACGCCTTACAATCGATCCGGAGCGGCCGACCAGCCTCGCCAATTGCCTGAAACGGCTGCCGACACGGTCGGCGACGAGATCGACTATTCTGTGCTCGAACACCAGCATCAGCTTGCGGCCCTGGCTTCGAAAATGGATCGCCGGCAAAACGCCGGGCCGCGCCGCCGATATCAGATGGGCGACGCGAAACGCCGCGCCGAGCACGCGGGCACGCTCCACCATGGCCGGCGGCACCAGTTCGCGAACCAGCGCCGGCGGCTCATTTTGTTCGCTCAGGCCGGCATAACGATAAAACACCGAGAGCGCGATAAAGGCGCGGCCTTGATGGCCGATCGCGCCGAAATTTCCATTGGTAATGAGATTGAGCGTTTCCTCGCCGCGGTGGTCGGGATGTACCCGCCATCCGATGTCCGACAGCAGACAAGCGGCATGGCGCAGGCGGCGATCCTCGTCGGTTTCCCGCAACCTTACGACCCGCACCAGACGATCGGTCCATTCGATCAATTCCTGGGCATGGCGCGCCGATCGCGACAGCAACTCGTTCAGGGTCTGCGCGGCGCAGATCAATCCATCCTTGGACCGTTCGGCCGGAGGCAGCCTCTCGTACAGCAGGCCTTCGCGTACCCCGAAAGTTGAAAACACGATGGTCTTCGGCCTGGCAACGCGAATGATGTATTCGAGAACGAGGGCGGCATAGGCCAGCAACGGCCGTCGTGCGTCGGCAACGACTTCGATGTTCGCCAGCATGTTCGCCGCGGCGAGCCGGCGCAGGCGCTGAGCGAAACCGAGCGCGTCCGCCGCCGGAATCGAATAGCCGTGCATGACGCGCAGCGGGTAACCGCTTTGGATGATGTGAATGCGCGCCAGCGCTCGCCATGTTCCCCCGACCGCATAGAAGGCGCGGCCACGGCCGGCCTTGAGGTGGGCGACGCCGGACAGATCGGTCTTGACGATGCGCTCGGCGCGCTTCAGCGATCCATGCGCTGCATCCTGCAACGCCAGGCTTCCGAGCGGGAGCGTCACGCCGCTGTGGACGCGGTTGCCACGGACGTCGATCAGTTCCAGCGAACCGCCACCGAGATCGCCGACGATACCGTCCGGATGATGAACGCCCGATACAACGCCGAGCGCCGATAATTTCGCTTCGCGCGGACCCGACAGGATCTCGATGTGGACGCCGCAGATGCGCTCCGCCTTGGCGATGAAGTCCGGTCCGTTGCTGGCGTCGCGGCACGCGGCGGTGGCGATCGCGTGGACACGACCGACCTTCATCACGCGGCACAACGCGCGAAAACGCCGCAACGATGTCAAAGCCTTGGCGACGGCATCGGGCGCCAGCAGGCCGGTGGTTTGAACTTCCCGGCCGAGCCCGCAAAGGGTTTTCTCGTTGAAGAGGGTGACGAGGCTGCGCGTCAGCGATTCATAGACGACGAGACGAACCGAATTCGAGCCGATGTCGATGACCGCGACGCTGGATGCGCGTTTGCGCGGCCGCTTCACGTGAAAAATCCCTTATGGCGATTGCTGACGCTCGGTACGGCGCGTGAGGCGGCGCGGCGAAGATTCCTTGAGCGACTTTCCACGGCCTGACAAACTCGGATTCGTCATGAAATAATTATGCAGGTTGAAGGGCTCCTCGCCCCTGGCGGCCTTCATACGCGTTGACGACCCGTCCGGCAACAACTGCCAGCTCTGCTCGGTATCCTTGAGGTTCGCGACCATGATCTGTTCGAGAACCTGCTGATGCACCGTGGGATTTTGCAGCGGGCAGAGGACTTCGACACGCCGGTCGAGGTTGCGCGGCATCATGTCGGCGGACGAGATATACACAGCCGCTTTTGCGCTCGGCAGGCCGTATCCCATCCCGAAGCAGTAGATTCGGCCATGCTCCAGAAAGCGGCCGATGATCGATTTGACGCGGATGTTCTCCGAAAGTCCGGGAATGCCGGGCCGCAGGCAGCAGATTCCACGCACTATCAACTCGATCGACACGCCGGCCTGTGACGCTTCATACAGGGCGTCGATGATGTCGGGATCGACCAGCGAGTTCATCTTTAGCCAGATCGCCGCCGGCTTGCCGTGCCGGGCATGGCCGGTCTCGCCGCGAATATGTTCGATCATGCGCTTGCGCAACGTCAGTGGCGACACCGCCATCTTCTCGATATCGCTCGGTTCGGCATAGCCGGTGATGTAATTGAACACCCGTGCCGCGTCGCGTCCGATGATCGGATCGGACGTGAAGTAGGACAGGTCGGTGTAGATGCGGGCGGTGACCGGATGATAGTTTCCGGTGCCGGTATGAACATAGGTCGTGAGGCTGCCGCCCTCGCGGCGCACGATCAGCGACAGTTTTGCATGGGTCTTCAGTTCGATGAATCCATAGACCACCTGCACGCCGGCGCGTTCGAGATCGCGGGCCCAGCGGATGTTGGCCTCCTCATCGAATCGCGCCTTGAGTTCGACCAGCGCCGTCACTGACTTTCCAGCCTCGGCGGCCTCCGCCAGCGCCCGCACGATCGGCGAGTTGTTGGAGGTGCGATAGAGCGTCTGTTTGATGGCGACGACGTCGGGGTCGCGGGCGGCCTGTTGCAGGAACTGCACGACGACGTCGAAGGATTCGTAAGGGTGATGAACGATCAGATCCTTCTGCCGGATCGCCGCGAAAATATCGCCGCCGTGGTCGCGCACGCGTTCGGGATGACGGGGGACGTAAGGTACGAATTCGAGATCGGGCCGGTCGAGCCGGGTCAGTTGCGACAGCTCGTTCATCGCCAGCACCCCGTCGACCAGCAAAACCTCGTCGTCGGCGGTGGAAAGCGCGCGCTGCACGAACGCGCGCAGCTCTTCCGGCATCTTGGCCTCGATTTCCAGCCGGATCACGGATCCTCGCCGGCGCCGCTTCAGCGCGGTTTCGAACAGCCGGACCAGATCTTCAGCCTCTTCCTCGATTTCGAGTTCGGAATCCCGGATGACACGGAAAGCACCCTGGCCTTTGACGGTATAGCCGGGGAACAACCGGCCGATGAACAGACCGGTAGCCTGCTCCAGGGTAATCAACCGCACCGCACCATCCTTGGCCGCCGGCATGCGGATGAAGCGATCGATCTTGCCGGGCATGCGAATCAGCGCGTTCATCGGCTTGCCGTCGGAAACCCGTGCCAGATGCAGCGCCACGGTAAATCCGAGGCTCGGAATAAACGGGAAGGGATGCGCCGGATCGATCGCAAGCGGCGTCAGCAACGGGAAAATATTGTGGAGGAAATGGTCCTCGATCCAGGCTCGCTCGATCTTGGAGACGTCGCGGCCATCGACCAGCACGATGCCCACCTCGGCCAGGATGCCGCGCAGATCGCGCCAGATGCCCTGCTGGTCGGTGGCGAGTGTTGAAACGGTTTCGTTGATGAGCACCAGCTGTTCCGCCGGCGTCAGACCGTCGGGACTGCGCTCGGCGATGCCCTCCCGCACCTGGGCCTTGATGCCGGCAACGCGGACCATGAAGAACTCATCAAGGTTATTGGCGGAAATCGACAGAAACCGCACCCGTTCAAGCGCGGGGTGGCGGGGATTGACGGACTCCTCCAGCACGCGGCGATTGAAGTGCAGCCAGGAAAGCTCGCGATTGATGAAGCGTTCGGGGCTGGTGCCCATTGCGGAACCAGGCGCGACATCCGCTTCTTTCTCTGTAATTACAATAGCTTGCGCGGATTCCATCAAGTTTCAGTCCATACCGAGGAGGCGGCGGCGCGATTGCGAACAAATGCGCCACAAAGCATGTGTTATCGCAATGACGTTTCAATGACATTGATGTTCCTGCTCTCTGCGCCGTCAAGATGCGAGATTAGGCTGCGGGGTTAAGCATTTCGCAGCAATTCGGCCGCCAGCGCCCGGGTGACCGGCCGGCCCAGCCGCAGGGCTTCACTGTCCAGCAGTTCGACCGCCTGTCGTGCGGCTGCGAAAGACCGCTCGATCCGGGTTGCGAGATAGCTCACGACAGTCTCATCGATGGCCATTTGACGGTCCGCGCAAAATTTCACGATCAACGCGCGAAACAACTGATCGTCGGGCGGCAACAGCGACACCATCGGTACCGCGCGCAGACGTGACCGCAGATCGCGCAGCTCGACCTCGGTCGCCGAAGGTGGCAGGCGTGCAGTGATCAGCACGAACGCCTCGTCCTCCCGCGCGAGATTCATCAGGTGAAACAGCGCGCGTTCATCGAAATCGGACGATTTCAAATCCTCGATGACCAGCGCGCCGGTCGCCAGCGCGCTTGGCACCGCCGCTGCGGTCAGCGCATGCGCCGATGTCGAACGCGCGCCGGCTTGCTCGGCCCAGATCGAGGCGAGATGGCTCTTGCCGGAACCCTCCGGTCCCGTCAGCAGCATGATCCGGTTCGGCCAGTCCGGCCAGTTGTCGACCAGCGCCAGCGCGGCGGCATTGGCCGGTCCTTCGAGAAAATTGTCGCGCGTCAGGCTCTCCGCGTGCGGCAGCGCGAATGCGAGCTGACGAGGATGAACGCTGCCTGCCACGCAAGTCTCCATAAGCAATCTAGCTTGCCTCGATCGTGCTCATGTGCCGTACCCACTCCACGAGATAGAGGGATACCGAAACCAAAGTAAAGACCGTTACAAAACCCATCAGGATCAGATCATACGGCGTCGAGTTGAAGCCGAAGCCGAGTGCTGCAAGGACCAACGCGGCGAATGCCACCTGCGCCACGGTATTGAGCTTCGATACCATCAACGGCTTCATCGGGATCGGCTTGCCGAACAGCCATGACACAATCACGGCCGCTACGATCATGATGTCGCGCGAGACCACGAGGATCACGATCCAGCGCGGTATCGCGCCCCAGACTCCAAGCGCCATGTAGATCGAGACCAGCAGCGCCTTGTCAGCCAGAGGATCGAGCAGCGCGCCCAGTTCGCTGGCCATGTTGAAGCGCTTGGCGAGGAAGCCATCGACCGCGTCGCTGACACCTGCGACGATGAAGATCGCAAACGCGATTTCCATCTGGTTGGACGCAATGGCCCAGACGATGATCGGCACCAGCAGGATGCGACCCAAAGTGATGATGTTAGGAATACTCACACGGCGCTTCCCGGCTACCGGCCTGATTTTGCAAAAGATCCGGCCCTTTTCAGGCCCGACCGATTCCTGCCTACATAGTATATGCACGCGCCGCTTGCGAGCCATGCCTAGAGGGGGACTATATACTTGACTGAATATCATCGATGGTTGTACGCTTCAAACACTGATTCGGAAACGTGTGCTCATGCGTCTTTCCGGCGCGATCTCGCCAAGCGGTCGTTACGATACCTTGTGAGGTCTCGACCACGATCATAGGCGCCCCGCCACTGTTCAATGAAACAAAGTTTCCGATTGCTAGGCGCGGCTCGCGCGCGTTGGGAACATTTGTGCGAACAACTTCGAGTTCGGCCGGTGAAAAGCTGGCTTGCTTAATCTTCATTGAACGAGGCTCATGTGATGGCTACGGAACTCAATATTGGAATTGTGGTCAAACTGAAATCGGGCGGTCCCCTCATGACGGTCACAGCCCATGGCAAAGATGCCGAGGGCAAGCCGAGAGTGACTTGCACTTGGTTCGATAACGACATGAATGAGAAAAACGGCGCGTTCCCGGTCGAAGCACTTGAGCCGTATACGCCCCCGATCCCCAAGCGCATTGCGCCCACGCGGGTTAATAGGCGGATTTAGACTCCACTTTCATGCGCCCTTTCTTGGGGGCTGAACGCTTTTTCTTCGCTGTTTTGCGAGGCTTCGGCTTCGTATGCAGGAACGTCTGCACCACCTTCTGAAATTCTGGGTTTTTTGTCGGATCGGGCTTTCTATCAGACATGTCGCAACCTCAGGGCAAATGCGTCTTTTGCGGCGGGACCAGCCTAACCAAGGGTCACGTCTGGCCAGCTTGGCTCAACAAGATACTCCCTGTCATGGCGACCCACCATGAGCAGATCGTCGGCAAATTCGAGACGTTCACCCCGACGATCCCCGGGCCGGAATATTCGGTCGAAACGCGCCAGGGTCACGCTCGGACTCGGAAGCCGAGGAACACTTGCAAGCGGTGTAACAGCGGGTGGATGAGCAGGATAGAGGATGCTGCCATCAAGCCGATGACGCCACTTATCTTCAGCGTGGATGTCCCGCTTAGAATGGAGGATCAGCGGTCGATTGCGGCGCTGATGTGCCTGATCAACATGCGATTAGAATTCTTGGGCGACTTCCGAGCCATCCCAGCATCGGATCGCGCCGCACTAAGAGAGACCGGCTTGCCGCCCGCAGGATGGTGTATGTGGCTTGCCAAGTTCACAGGCAAGAGAGCCGATGACCTTGTGTCACGCTACAACGCCCTGATGGCAGGTATGCTAACGAAACCGAAAAACATCGGTCCCGAGTATTGTAATACGCAAGTGACCACGCTGGTCATCGGGCAGCTTTGCGCGCACCTCTTCAGATCCAGCTTTGTGCCGTTCATCGAGTACGATGGCGCTCGCTTGGCCAAGATTTGGCCCCTCACCGGATACGACATCAACACCCAGTTTCTTCCGACGATTTCGGACCAGGGTGTCTTGTCCCTTGCCGAAGCACTGCCCCGCGCGGCTTCGGAATCGCCGCACAATCCTTGACCTAGCCATCGCGCTTTTTCCTTCGATATGCAAGGAAAGCGCGCGCCTTCTGCTTATTCGTGCGCGGCTTTGTCAGCAGGACGATACGTGAGACGCTTGCCCTCAATACCTTTCAGGGCAATTGCCGCACGTTCCCCGTCCTTGACCTTGCGGGTGTTCCACTTGAAGTCCCATTCCACGAGGTAGCGCGGCAGATGGGCTTCGCTGATCGAATGGTGAGTGCCGAAAACCGCACGCTTCATGAGGCTGAAACGGCATTCAGACGTGTTGGTATGAGCATCGCCGCGAACATATTCGTCTGCGCCGCGGTTCACGCTCTCATGGCGGTCAAACTCTTTGCCGACCCGATAGTACTGGCCGCCCTGATCCGTCATCAGGGATGATTTTCGGCTGACCTGAGAGACAAGGATCGGGCGCAACGTCTCGCCTGAAACAGTCGCAACGCGGAATGATCGGGACTCGCCGCCGCGCTCGGTAAGCGCAACAACGGCTTGCTTACCCATGCCGCCGATGTTTTTCTTGTTGCGCTTGCCGACGTGTTTGTTCGCCCCTTTCCTTTCCCGCCGATGTAGGTCTCATCCGCCTCAACGATCTTGCCTTCGCCGCCGAGCGGTCCCGGCTTTTCTGCAGGCGTCATCGCGGCGCGAATACGATGGCACATGAACCAAGAGGACTTGTAGGTGATCCCGAGCATGCGGGAGAGCTGAAGCGCGCTCATGCCCTTCTTGCTAGAAACGATCAGATGCGTAGCGAAAAGCCACTTGTGAAGTGGGATATGGCTGCGCTCATAGAGCGTACCGACGCGCACCGTGAATTTTTCGCGGCACTCATTGCAGAAGTACCAGCCCGGTCCCATCGACTTGCCGCCGAGAGCCTTGACCGTCTCCATCTGGCCGCAGAACGGGCAAACCGCACCTTCCGGCCAGCGCGAGGCTTCCAGAAATTCGCGGGCTTTGTTTTCGTCAGTAAAGGCCGGGTTGGTCAGATCGCAGGACATGGCATTTCTCCGATGTTTCAGAGCATGCCATATTGGGCTTGTTCAGTAAAGTATATAATTCCCGCCTAGAGAGGGTGGCTCGGTACCCCCCTGGTGGCTTGCAAATTCGGGCCAAGCCATCACTTAAGAGGTGCTGATATGCTACGAATCTGATTGGTTAACCTTGCCAAATTCGCATTAGATGGGTTGACTGATTTAGCCAGCTTTTCTACTACCCGGCGGCTTAAGCTCGCGTTTGCAATACGAAGTCCGCTGTTGATGGTAGGTGCCGTCGGCTTGTCGGGAGGTTGCAGAACTGCTCCGATTGGCAAGTCGATTCTAGTTGGAACCTAAACAATGGTCGCGCTCGGGAAAAAGAAGCTGCCCACTCGGACGACTTATCGCGACGCCGGGGTCGATATCAGGCTAGCTGACGATTTCATCAAATCTATCGGGCCTATTGCGGATGCTACAATCTCGCAACGTCCGGGCCCAATGGAAGGCCTTGGCGGCTTCGGTGCTCTTTTTGATCTCAGAAGCGCCGGCTTCCATGATCCAATCTTGGTCTCATCAACAGACGGCGTAGGCACCAAGCTTAGGATCGCGATCGAGACGAACCATGTTGATACAATTGGCATCGACCTTGTTGCGATGTGCGTCAATGACATTGTCGTGCACGGAGCTGAGCCCCTCTTTTTTCTGAATTACTTTGCACTTGGCCAACTTGACAATGAACTCGGAACCCGGGTTTTGCGTGGTATAGCTGAGGGATGTAAACTTGCGGGCGCCGCGCTTGTTGGGGGTGAGACCGCCGAAATGCCGGGGTTCTACGCTAAAGGAGATTTTGATTTAGCAGGCTTTACAGTCGGAGCGGTCGAACGTGGCCAAGAACTTCCCCGCCGCCGTGATATCCAAAAGGGAGATGCTCTCGTCGGCGTTGCCTCTTCAGGCGTTCACTCGAATGGGTATTCGCTTGTTCGTAAGCTTGCTAAGAACTCGGGTCTGGGATGGTCTGATGTGGCTCCATTTGACCACAGCAAGACACTTGGCGAGGCGTTACTTGAACCAACTCGGATATATGTGAAATCCATACTTCAAGTGCTCAAGAAGACAGATGGCATTAAAGCGTTAGCGCATATCACCGGTAGCGGCGCGCTCGGAAAATTGCATCGTATCCTTCCTAGTCCCTCGGTTGGGGGTGTTAGAGCTCGTATCCAACTAGGTACGTGGCAGGTGCCGGCCGTATTTCGTTGGCTTCGCGATCAGGCGAACTACACTAATTCTGCAGAGGACGAAAAAGAGTTGTTGCGCGCATTTAACTGTGGAATTGGAATGGTTGCCGTAGTGGCAAAAGACGAGGTGTCGCCGGTATTGCGACTTCTTGAAGAAGTTGGCGAGAAGGCATTCCTAATTGGCGAGATCGAAAGCCACAGCGAACCTTCAGGGAAATGGCTTGAGGTCGAAGATGCAGTGGCGCTTACGGGGGACCTAGCATTCGAAGAATTGGCACGCGCTTCGGCGCGTAGACCGTAAGTGATTGGCAGACGCCACGGGTTCGGCGGATTGTTCGATCTGAAGGCCGCGGGCTTCAAGGACCCGGTTCTGGTCGCAGCCACCGATGGCGTCGGAACCAAGCTCAAGATCGCCATCGAGACCGGCCTGCACGGCGGCATCGGCATTGACCTCGTGGCGATGTCGGTCAACGATCTCGTCGTCCAGGGAGCTGAGCCGCTGTTCTTTCTGGACTATTTCGCCTGCGGCAAGCTCGATCCCGAAGCCGTCGCCGCGATCGTTGCAGGCATTGCGGAAGGTTGCCGGGAGTCCGGCTGCGCCCTGATCGGCGGCGAGACCGCCGAAATGC
>WNEZ01002836.1_pt1 | contig 22021 bp, 20 predicted proteins | sample 5400521 | NCBI WGS metagenome assembly WNEZ01 (sample SAMN13153339, study PRJNA577476) | soil metagenome | isolation source: 120 cm saprolite under Douglas fir tree site 2 hole 1 replicate 1 | place: USA:California | collected 2015-04-18 | reverse complement strand
TCATCGCGGCAGGGCGGCCGGTGCCGAACCCCGCCGAGCTGCTCGGCTCGCGAGCGGCGCGCGAGCTCCTGGGCAAGCTGGCAGACCGCTACGATGAAGTGATCATCGACACGCCTCCGCTCGGCGTCGTCACGGACGCGGCGGTCGTGGCTACGATTGCGGACGGGCTGCTGATCGTGGCACGGATGGGCTCCACTCACGGCGATTCACTGCGGCATGCGGTCGCGGAGCTCGACAGCATTGGGGCACGAGTGGTGGGGGCCGTCCTCACCGATGTGCACCACGCCGAAGACCGCTACGGGTACCGGTACACCTACCAGTACAAGGAGTCGTCCGACGAGCAGGCGAGCAGCAATGGCGGGCGGTAAGACCTGTGTCCTCGGCTTGACGCTGCTCTCTCTTGCGCTGCCCGTGCGCGCACAGACTCCCCAAGCACCCAGGGGCTCAAACCCAACCGACCTGACGCCGGGCGTCCGCCCGGGCGACATGATCCGAGTGTGGGTGTGGCGGGAGAAGGATTATTCGGGCGATTTCCCCGTGGACGGCCGCGGCACGGTAACCCTCCCGGTACTCGGCGAGATCAGTGTGTCAGGACACACGGCGGAGCAACTCACCGACACCCTGCGCGAGGCCTATCGGAAGTACCTGAACAACCCCTCGATCGACGTCACCGTGCTGCGGCGAGTCGTGGTCCAGGGAGAGGTCGTGAAGCCGGGCCTCTATCCCGCCGACGCAACCATCTCGATCGGCGAGTTGATCGCCCTCGCAGGCGGCGTAACCCCGAACGGCAACCGCAGTCGGATCGAGTTACTCCGCAACGGCCAGGTTCTGGTCAGCGGGCTCGGCCCGGGCGCAGTGCTGCAGCGCTCACCGATCCAATCGGGCGACGTGATCGTCGTGCCGCAGAAGAGCTGGTTCTCGCGCAACGGACAGATCTTTCTGTACGGGGCTGTGTCACTCACGACGGCGGTGCTCGCGAGACTAATCGTGAAGTGATGCCAGCAGCTGGCCGTAGATCTCAATTGTCTCGTGCGCCATGCGATCCACCGAGAACTCACGGATCACCCGTTCACGGGCTGTCCGACCCAGACGAGCCCGGAGATCTGCGTCGCCGAGCAGGCGACTGATCGCACCCGCGAGCGCCGCATGATCTCCAGGCGGCACGAGCAACCCCGTTTCCCCATCGCGATTCACAAATCGAACGCCGGTCGGGAGATCGGACGAGACGACGGGCTTCCCGCACGCCATCGCCTCCAGCTGGACGATCCCGAACGCCTCCCGCCGATCGAGTGAGGGGAGGACGAGCAGGTCGCATGCCTGCAGCAAGACGCGCAGCCGCGAAGCAGACACGACCCCCTGGAAGGCGACCCGGCTGGACAGGCCGAGCTGAGTAGCGAGGCCCCCCGCCCGCCCTTGCTCGCGCTCCAGTCCCACGACAATGAGGTGGGCCTGAGGGACCTGCGCCATAGCGCGCAACAGGACCTCGATTCCCTTATACGGACGCAGCACCCCGACAAAGAGGACAATGCCTTCCCGGTGGTCGCGCCTCAGCTCCTCTACGCGAGGCCCATCGTCATCGCGCAGCGCGAACGACTGCGCATCGATTCCGTACGGGATGACACTGCACTTGTGGCGATAGCAGCTCAGGATCGGGGATGAAGTAACGTACTCCTCGGAGCTCGCCACGATTCGACCAGCACGCTCGAAGGTTTGATGGAGGAGCGGGAGGTAGAATGGCAACAGCGCGCGTTGCCTGATGACATCGGCGTGATACGAGACTACGAGCGGGACTCCCCGAGCCCCCAGCAGGTAGGCGATGTCTCCGATCGGGTTCGGGAAGTGCAGGTGGACGATGTCGGGCACGAGCCTCCGCAGCTCCCAGGGCATCGTGGGACAGAGCGGGACCGAGGCATAGCGTCCGAATTCCGGCACACGGACCACGGTCACTGCGTCCGAGCGTTCCTCGACCCTCGAGCGCGAGCGACTGGGGACTAGGACCGCGACTTCCATCTTCCTTGCAAGCCGGCTGCACAGCGCGTGCATGTGCTGCTCGATCCCGCCGGTGGTGGGGGGATAATAATCCTTGAAGACGTGCACGACCTTCAGGGGGTGCTCCCGGCGGAACGCATGATGGACTGGTAGGCGGCGAGCACGGCGGCGACGTGCGCTCCCACATGAAAGAGACGTTCCGCATGGTGCCGGCCGGCAGCGCCCATCCGCTGCCGCAGAGTGGGATCTCGGAGCAGCTCCACGACAGCCGCGGCGAACGCGTCCACGTTTCCCGTAGACACAAGGCGGCCTGTGATTCCTTCCTCGACGATCTCGGCGATGCCGCCCGAGTTCGCTGCTACTACCGGGGTCCCCACCGCCATCGCCTCGGCCACCGCGCGGCCGAACGGCTCGGGCGCCGTCGGGCAGTGGACGAGCACGTCGAGGGCAGCGAGGATCTCTGGCACGTCCTGCCGCTCGCCGAGGAAGACCGCGCGGTCGGCAAGCCCCAGCTCCCGGGCCTGTCGCTCGAGCGTCGCGCGGTACCCTTCGTGCCCTGCGGTCTCGTAGATTGCTCCTCCCACAATCACGAAATGGGCGGCAGGAAGCTCGTGAGCGATCGTGCGCGCGATGCATAGAAACATCTCGTGCCCCTTCCACGGGGTCAGGTGCGCGATCTGGCCGATGAGCGCGGTCTCGGTACTCAGGCCAAGCTCCCCTCGCAACCCGGCGCGATCAAGACCGGGACGAAACCGCTCCAGGTCAACAGGATTGTGGATCGGGACTGTGGCGGGCCTCGCCCCGTCCCTCCTGACCGTCGCGGCGACTGCAGCTGAGTTGGTAATGATCAGCGCTGGCAGCCGCCGCGCAGCCATCGCGAGAAGCTGGCCTGCGGTGCCTTCGGGAAAGAAGTCGCGCAGATGCCAGACCACCGGGCGTCGCGCAAGGCGTCCTGCGAGGCCCCCCAGCATGTGCGCCTTGAGACCGTTAGTGTGGACGATGTCCACGTCGCGGCGACGTATCAGAGTGGCGAGCTCAAGCACCGCGGGGAGGGAGAGCAGCCCGAGCCCCGCCCCCATGAGTAGGCCGCCGCCTGAGAACCCGTAGCGGGTTACGCGGCGAACCGGCCGCGGGACGTCAATTGTGATCGTCGGAATCCGCCGCGACTCAAGGACTGCGCGGAACGGACCATCACCGAACAGGGCTAGCGTCAGGTCCACGCCCCGGGCGCGCAGGCCGTCGAGCAGCAGCAGGAGACTGTGCTCGGCGCCGCCGAGGCCGCGGCCCGGGTTCACGAACAGGACCCGGAGGCTCCTACTCACGGATTCCCGCGGCATCGGCGAAAATGCGCCGAGCCTGCAGGGCCATGTGCCTCCAGGTGAACCGCGCCAGCACCCTCTCGCGTCCTGCGCGACCGAGCCGTCGCGCGAGCGCAGGGTCCTCGAGCACCGAAAGTATTGCCTCGGCTACGGCGCCCAGGTCCACAGGGTCTACCAAGATCCCAGTCAAGCCATCACTCACCGCCTCGACCAGCCCCCCGGACCTTCCCGCCACCACGGCCTTGCCGCAGGCGGCAGCCTCCAGACACACGATACCGAATCCCTCGGCACCACCCTCGGAGCTGGACTCACGGCTCAGCTGTACCAGGACATCCGCGGAACGGTAGAGGTCCGGGAGCGCGTCGTCCGACACGTCTCCCAGGAACTCGACGTGCTCCCCCATCCCGACGCTTTGAGCAATGCGAGCGAGGTAGTCGCGTAGCGGACCGTCCCCCGCGATCAGGAAGCGAGCGTTGGGACACTTGGCCCGCACCAGCGGCAGGGCCCGGATCACGGTGTCATGCCCCTTGTACAGCTCGTTGAGGCGAGACACGCTCAGGATCATGCCCGCCGCGAGACCGGTTTCGTGCCCACTCCCAACCGGCGGCGCGAATCGCTGGGGATCAACGCCGGGGCGGAGAACGCGGACGCGCGCAGGCGGAACTCCGAGGGCCAGCACGGCGCTCTCGGTGAACGCGCTACAGGCAACCACCATTGCCGCGCGCCGGAGGAGCGTACCCGCCAGACGCCGTCTGCGCCTCCGCCTGATCTCGTAGCCATAGGCGAACACGACGTAGGGGACGCGGAGCAACCAATGGACGAAGAGGGCCGCGGGTGCGGTGATCACGTGCCCACAGACGATGAGGTCGGGTCGCAAGCGGATGGAGCGACGCAGGACGGCCATGCCGAGGCTCCACTGCCAGGTCCAGCGACCCGTTCGAGCACCCCTGATCCGTTGCACGCTACAGCCGGATTCGACATCGAAGGCTCGATCCCCGAGCATTGCCGGAGCGAGCACGGTCACATCCGCGTCGGGCAGCCAACGGGCCAGCTCGCACATCCACGTCTGGATCCCGCCCCGTGCCGGCGGATAGTCCCAGGTCAAGAGCAGGATCTTCATCGATGGCGGATTGTGGATTGCGGATTGCGGGTTAGCAATGGGGGTTGCTGTCCACAGTCCACTATTCAGTCGAGGAACTCTCGTGCCCAAAGCTCCAGGCACAGCAGCGTCCAGACCGACTGCCCGTCCGCTGGGCGGCCGTTGCGCTGGGGCGCCAGGAGGGCTGCGACGCCCTTGGGGTCGAACCATCCGCGCGCCCGCGCCCGCGGGTCGAGTAGCACGTCACGCACGAAGCCGGCGAGCGGTCCTGAGACCCACTGATCGAGCGGGACCTGGAAGGCGTGCTTGCGGCGCCGGATCGTGGCGGCCGGCAGGAGCGGCGGCATTGCGCGCTTGAGAAGGGTCTTGGTACCTAGGTTGGCGAGCTTCACGCGCAGCGGTAGGCTCGCCACGAACTCGACGAGGCGGTGGTCGAGGAACGGCACGCGCGCCTCGACCGAGGCGGCCATGCTCATGCGGTCCATCTTGTGGAGCACGTCGTCCACGAGCCAGGTGTGCACGTCGAGCGCCATGAGCTGTTGCACGACAGCGCCGGAGTCCCCGCTGCCAAGGTAGGTCGCCAGCAGCTGGGCGGCGCGTCTGGGACGAACTGCCGCCCGCAGGTCGGGAGAGAGCAGGCCGGGGAGGATTCCCGGATCGAGCCCGGCCACCCAATGTAGGTGGCGCGCGGCATCGTCGCGTTCGCCGAGGAGGTTGTCGAGCGCGCGGTGGTAGCGGGAACCCACCGGAGCGAGCCGGCCGAGGGGTAGCAGGACGTCTTCGCGCAGCCAGCGAGGCAGGGCGCGTTCCAGGCGACGAGCGCGCGCGAACCAGACGTAACGCGGGTAGCCCGCGAGCAGCTCGTCCCCGCCCTCGCCCGTGAGGACGACGGGGACCGACTCCCTCGCGAAGCGGCAGATGAGGTAGGTGGGGAGTGCTGCGGGGTCGGCCACGGGTTCGTCCAGGTGCCAGGCGAGCTTCGGCAGCAGCTCAGCGGCGTCGGGCTTGATCACCAGCTCGTGGTGGTCGGTGCCGAGGTGGCGGGCAGTGGCGCGGGCTTCGGCCAGCTCGTTGTGGGCGCCGGGCAGGTCGAAGCCGACCGTGAAGGTGGTGACGGGGCGGCCGGTCGCCTGGCGTGCGAGGGCGGTGACCGCGCTCGAGTCAAGTCCCCCGGAGAGCAGCGCGCCGATGGGCACGTCGCTGATCAGGTGGGCTCGCACTGCGTCGCGCAGCAGGGCGTCGAACTCCTCCACCGCCTCGTCGAGGTTGACGGCGGGCTGGAAATCCCCCAGCACCAACTCCCAGTAGCGCCGGATCTCGGTGCGGCCGTTCTCATAGATCAGGAGATGCCCCGGCTGCAGCTTCTTCACGTCGCGAAACAGGGTGTCGGGCCCCGGGACGTAGCGCAGGCTCAGGTAGAGGTCAAGCGCGTCGAGAGCGATCTCGGGTTTGACGTCCGGGTGCTCGAATAGCGCCTTGGCTTCGGAGGCGAAGACAAGGCCGTCGTTTGTCTCGGTGTAGTAGAGGGGCTTGATGCCGAGCCGGTCGCGGGCGAGGAGCAGCCGCCGCCGCTTAGTGTCCCAGATGGCGAAGGCGAACATCCCTTGGAGCAGGTGGACGCCAGCGTAGCCGTATTCCTCGTAGAGGTGGACCAGGACCTCGGTGTCGCTTCGAGTGCGGAAGCGGTGTCCCTGCCCTTCCAGCCGGGCACGAAGCTCCTTGTGATTGTAGATCTCGCCGTTGAAGACTACGACGACGGTGCCATCTTCGTTGGTGATCGGCTGGTGGCCACCCGGGACGTCGATGATGCTGAGGCGGCGAATACCGAGGGCCACGCCGGGAGCCTGGTAGACGCCTGAATCGTCAGGACCCCGGTGAATGAGTGACTGAGTCATGCGGCTCATTACATCTGCCTCGACTGCGTCAGCAACTCCACAGATGCCACACATGCGGGCTCAGGATTCCTGTTGGTGTGCCTGATGGGTCGGCCTCTCACCAACAATGATTTGCCAAAGTCTATAGCCACCGAAGGCTGCCATGAGCAAGAAGAATGGCTCGACGGGAGCCCGAAACCGCGGCATCGAAGTGTAGATCGCAGCTGTCAGGATGGTCTGGAAGATCAGTACGTAGATGGGCAGCAGTCGCCGCCACTGCCGCCTCGTCCAAAGGAACCCAAGGAGACTGAGGGCGAAGATCGGATACCAGGGGAGTTTCGCGACGGGATGCTGGTACGCACTGAAGAATATTCCGATCTTCTGAAGTGAGTATCCGATGGTCTTACCCGGGTGGGAGCGCATGAAATCGACGGCGAGCCGAAGTGCTCTGCGGTCTTCCTCCACTGGCCCTTGTCCGGTCAGGCCAGCACCATATTGTGGATCGTTGTACCAGCCTTTGGCTCCAGCTCGCAATTTGTCGATTGCCGTCTGCGTGTATGGATTGTTCCCTTGGTAGAGAACACCTCCGCCCTGAAGACTCACGGGAAACCAACCACCCATGACCATGCGATTGCGGATAGTCCAAGGTATGAGGACTAACAGTGCAACTCCTATAGCGAGGCCGAGCCACTGCAGGCGAACCCTCCATGTGTAGTCCGTGCCAAGGACGAGAAGCGACAAGAACGGGATGAGTCCAAGGATTTGCGGCCTGTTGAGAGCTGCAAACCCTACCACAAGTCCTGTTAAAGCAGCGTCGCGAAGGCGAAAGCCTTCCCGGCTCTTGATGAGGACAGCTGCGAGCAGAGTGTACAGCAGGATCGCGACGTTTTCTGTTAGGGGAATGGCGCTCAGAAACACGAAGAACGGATAACCTGCGGCCACTATTGCAGCGATCACTGCCACTGGTGGTCCAAATAGGCTGCCGCCGACCCGGTATAGAACCGCGACTGCGAGGCTGCTGAGGCACGCAAGCACAAGCTGTCCTGCCATTGGCCGAGAGCCAAAGATTGAATACGTTGCGGCCAGCAACATGGGAGTTAGCGGCGGGCGCTTCGCGTAAGGGACGTCGAGCCGGAATGGCGGATCGACAGCGGTAACGTACTGGTGATGCTCTGCCAGGTTGATCGCCAGGTCTTGATAAGCCCGGGCGTCGTCCGACTCCCTTATTGCGGCACCGTCTTCGCCAGCAACCCATGCAGCGCGGATGGCAAACGCCACGAGAAAGACGATGACCTCGGCCGGCACCCGTGCTACGCTCGTCACGCGGCGTGGACCATCGTTCTCTCGTAAACGCCAACCGTCTCTGACACAACGCGGTCCCAAGAATGCAGCTCGGCCGTGGATCGAGCCTCACTGCCTAGATGCCGTCGCAGCGTCTCTTCACTAGTGAGGCGCCGCAGCGAATGGGCAAGCTCTTCCGGATCTGTTGGATCGGCGAGCAGAAGGCTATCCGAACCGTGACGCAAAATCTCGGAGACACCGGCTCGGGCGCTGACCACGACGGGGAGTCCCGAAGCCATCGCCTCGAGAGTCGCGAGACTGAACGTGTCGTAAACAGTAGGCAGCACAAAGAGGTCGGCCGCAGCATAGAATTGACCGACATGCTCCGTGGGCGGAAGAAACGTGATGCGTCCCGCCAAGCCGCTCTCGCTCCCAATATTGTTCAACGTCGTGTCCAAGCCTACGCCAACCGCGAGCACCTTTACCTCCCTAGGAAGGCGGCGGAGCGCCTCCACCAGCGTGACCAAGCCTTTGCGACGGTAGTCGCCGCCCACGTACAGGACAACGCAATCCCCCGCACCGATGCCATGAGACTGTCGGACGGTCTCACGCCAACGAAGTCGATTTCGAGGATGAAACGCCTCCGGATCCACACCGTGGTGAATCACTATGACTTTCTCGGCGTCCACCCCGTAGTGGTTCACGATTTCATTCTTCAGCATGCGGGATACCGCGATGATTCGACCAACCGAATACCTCGTGAAGCAGTGCTTTTCTGCCGCCGCGCCCAGGGCGTAGTTGAATCTGCGATACACGCCTCCGTCTGAGCGATTGAGCGCTCTGACCGATTGGTTGCAGAAGTGTGCTGTAACCACGTTGCCGATTGGCGCGTCCGCTCCTTGGACGTGCACAACATCCGAAGAGCGGCATCTCACAGCGAGCAGGGACTCTAGCCACAGAGACGCAAGCCTTGCCAGCGCAGGCCGCTGCAGAACGGGGAGCACTCGACAGTTCGCGATCGATTTGAGAGGACGCCAGAACTGCCCGGCGTAGATGGTGATGCTGTGTTTTCCGGCGATACGCCGCACCAGCTCGATGACGTACCGCCCGTGACTATTGTCTGGCGTGCACTTGGGAAGAAGATAGCTGATCCGCATCGAGCTCCCTCTGGAGAGCTGGCGCTTTCATGAGCATTCCGATCAGGAGCCAAAAGTAGATCGAACTAGGCAAGCTTGCTTGCGGCTGGGCGATCACGGATACGATCGGATACGCACCAGCCATTAGGGCTGGGCCGAGAAGGAGGTCCCTAAGACGGCCTTCGGGCACGCGCCTCCAGACCCGAAACCCCTCGATTCCCACCTTGAGGGCGAAAAAGAAGAAGACTGCTAAGCCGATGAACCCCAGCTCAGCCACTGCGGAGCCGTAGCCGCTGTCGATAGTCGTGATTGGGAGCTCATGAAAGACACGGTTCGACAGGAATTGCGGCACGCCAGCAGTGTACCCCAGCCCCATCCCCAGCGGGTGCTCGTGGGCGATTTGGATCCCATTGCTAAGGGGCAGGAACCATTTCCAAAAGAAAGCCTGCGGATCCAGAATGGTCATGAACCGGCCGCTCACAATCGGCCCAATTGCGAACAGGGCCAAGGCGACAGCCGCCGTGGCCATGAGTACCGCACTCAGCCCAACCGTAAGGCGCCGAGAGAAACCGCGAGTGAAGAAAAGGCCAAGCACAGTCGCGATGGCAAGATAGACCACCGGACCCCTGCTTCCTGAGGCGGCTATTCCCGCTCCCATGACTGCGAACCCTAGAACAGCCAGGAATTTCCAAAGGCGCCTCACTTCTGGCGAGGCCGCTACGCTTAAGGCCAGCAGCATGAGGAAGGCCATGTTGCTCCCGAAGGTATTGGGGAGCACAAAAGTCGAGAAGGCCCGGAACAAGCCGCCTGACCACATGATTTGCGCGTAACGACCATAGTCCTCACTCCAACTGGCGAATGACTGAGGCCCGGCCATCCACTGATAGATCCCGTAAAGGGCAGTCACGAACCCGAGGGCCAGCAACAGCGCATACAGTCGCTCAACCTGGACGCTCGAGCGGAGGGAGTAGAAGCCCACGAAGTACAACGCCAGATATAGCAGCCAACTGCGCAATCCCAATATGCTCCGAATGAACACAGCTTCTGGATTTGCGACCTCCAAGATGCAGAGACCGCCGAGGAGAAGTACCGGAACGCTCATCGGGCTCGCTGCAAATACCGGCTTCCTAGCCATCAGCCTCTTCGCCGCTGCAACGATGACGATTAGCATGGCTAGGCCGTCGGGAGCCAAGTAGCTCACCCATGCTACTCCCAACAGCTTCAGTGGGCCGAGGGAGAATCCCAGTACCAAGAGGACTGCAATCAAGATTTCGGTGAGGTCGAGTCGGCCAACAATGCTACTTGACCGGTCGACGGCACCAGCTTTCTGAGGTCGATATGTCACCGGGTCATGATCCGCACGGGCAGAAGGCATCAGGTGCGCGAATTCCGGCCGATCACGTCCCCGTACACGACCTCGAGCTCCCGCGTCACACGTTCGGCCGTGAAATCCTCTCGCACACGCACGGCAGCGGCCCGGCCCATCGCCGCCCTCCGATCTTCGTTAAGAAGGTCTAGAATCCCCTGGGCAAGGCCAATCAGCATTGTCCGGTGGTACCAGTAACCGCGTTTCTCCGTCGACGACAATTTCCCTGGGGCCGCAAGCTTCTCCTGAGTGCTTATCGTCCTCTCCTCCAGTAGTTGGTTGATCGCCAATCATCAACTTACCACCGGAAAGGATGCTGAGCGCCTTTCAGCTGTTCACTCTGCCTGTCCCCTCATCTTCCCCTAGATCGGGTCATTGGAGTACTTTCTCAAGCCTCGCGTCGTTACCCTGCGAGTTTGCTAGTCAATGAAGGCACCTGCAGCCAAACCGGCCGGGGCGAGAGCAGCGAATCGCCAGTCAGGAGGTTCGCAACGCCATTCACGTTCGCATTCGAGCGAACAGCCAGCGGTTGTGTGGAATTGGTCTCAGCTCGGGAACGATAGCTCTCCACCAGGCATTGGGCACTATCACCGTCTCGTATCTCCTCTGAGTTAGCCAATACTCACACTCTTCTTCCAGGCGGAGTGAATGGGTTTCGATGAGCCAGACGACCTCCGGCTGCTCCAAAACGGGGCCAGCACCAGCGAGAATGTCTGCCTCTGCCCCCTCGACATCGATCTTTATAAAGCACGGTGTTTCGATGGTCTGCGAGATTGACTGGAGGGTCGTCGTTTCGGCGCCGCTGTTACGGCCAACTGATTGTGAAGAGAGGAGCAGTCTCGTGTCTTGACCGAGACCGTTCGCTCGAAGATTGGATTCGACGTGCTCCCGAGCTTGTTGCGAAGGCTCGAATGCGAAGACCTGCCTGGCAGACGTTTTCGCCAGAAAGTAGAGCGTGTAATAACCGTCGCCAGCGCCGACATCAACGGCGGTCTTGATGCGTTGCGCGTACTGCTCGAAGATGTAGGATATCTCCCGCTCGTAGAGCCCCCACAGTCGTTGTCGGTCGTGGCGCGAGTCGAGATCCATCACAAGACCTCGGTTGAGCCCGCAGCGAAGTTTCCGCGGTGTTGTACGCGGCGGGACACCCTGGGCTCTTAGCTTTGAGCGGACGCGCATGCGGTGCTACCCTCGCACGAGCTTTCCGGCCCCTCGTCCCGCGCTGCTAGACCGGTGGGTGGCTCCCGTTTGGAGCCCAGCACCACGTACGCGGTTACCAGTCAGACCTGTCCTCGGCCAAGCGGGCGACTTGTTTGGCGATCAGGTCCCAGCGGAAATGTGCATCATGCAGAACCCGCCCTCCCTTGGCCAAGCGCGTACGGAGCTCAGAACGCCGAGCCAATTCCAGCAAGCGCTCACCGAATGCTTGCTCGTCCCCTAGTGGTGCGAGATAGATGTTTTCGCCGTGAACAAATACGTCGTCGAGTCGCTTCCCTCTCGTTGTGAGGACCGGCAACCCGTGCAGCAGAGCTGCTGCCAGCGTTCCACGCTTGGTGGAAATCCCATCTGTGAATGGCAGCACGAACAGGTCGCAGGCGGACATGGTCCTAGATATTTCCGGATGGGGCAGCGGTCCCGTCCAGATGACGTCGCCCCCGTCTGTGTGAGTTTGAGTGACCCGACGCGATTCTGTTCGCCGCTCAACGCAAAGCCCAGACTCGCCAAGCCACACAAGCTTGAGAGAGTGCTTCGGGTGCGCTCTCCTTACTGTCGCCAATAGCAGTCCAGCATCCCGGTGCACTCCGGCGGATCCGAAGCAGCCTATGAGAAGCGTGTCCGGGCCCACTCCCAGTTTGTTGCGAATGGCTCTCAGCTCGCCGGCGCCAACGTCTGCGCGGGGGATGTTGCTGCCGACAGGAATTACGTGAGTTGGTTTGCGAACGCCCACACACCTAAGAAGCCTTGGCCACTCGGTGGAGACTGCTGTGAGGACGTGGCTTGGCGTTGCGATGAGGAAACCCATGGCTCTCTGCCATAAAGAGCCAAGGCAGTGTCTAAGGGAGCGGTCGAACGACGTGTAAACTTCGTGGAAGTTGACTATCACCCGAATGCGAGTCCCCACTCGGATGAGCGCAGGCAGAAGATTCACTCCGAGTGTGATTCCTCTAGGGTCGAAGGCATGTGGGGCGTACTGAACCACGAGCACGTCGGCGCGCAGCGACCGCACCGCCCGTAGGAGATCTGGCAGCCCGCGAACTCCCCACGTCTTGACGACTCGGTGAACTCGAACGCCTCTCGCCAACGGGTAGAGCACGGTGTCCATCTCACCCACCGCCGTGATTACTTGAACGTCGCAACCGATCCGCGCGAGAGCGTTTGCTAGAAAGTACGTGTAATCCCCATCCCCGCTGAGGTCCGGTGGAAAGTGAGCAGAGAGCAGGCACAGTCGCTTCGAGGGTGCGGTCACAGTCCCTCAACAAAGCAGAGTTCCTTCAGCTCCCTGAAAGCGCGCACTTTCTGAGGCCACGGCTTAAGTCAACAGCTCGCGATAGTTCGCAACAAGCCGGGTTAGTTGCAGCTTCCGACTGAATCGTTGCGCAACGTAGTCCCGTGCCGCCGCACCTAACCGAGCCCTCAGCCCAGAGTTGGTAAGCACCTGCTGAATCGCTGCCGCTAAGGCTGGTGTGTCCCCTCGCTGCACTAAGATGCCGTTTACTCCGTCTACGAGCCACTCCCGCACTCCCCCGACGTCGAACGCCACGACTGGCTTTCCATACGCCATCGCCTCCGGCCCAACCATACCGAACGGCTCGGGCCAGAGCGAAGGCACGACGAGCAGAGCGCATCGCGCGTACTCTTCCTCCAGGGCCGCCGTGCCAAGCCAGCCGCGAAAGTGGACCGACGGGCCAATCGACAGGTGCGCAGCCAGTCTCTCGCAATTGGGTCGCAGAGGGCCGTCACCGGCGATCACAGCCTTGAAGGGCACTCGGACGAGCGCCAGCGCCTTGAGTAGCGTTGCCGGAGCCTTTTCTCGCGTGATGCGTCCTACGAAAAGCACAGATTCAGCGTGCGTGGAAGCTACCCCGGGAGGAATCTCGACCCACGGCGCCAGAACAGCGACGCGGTCCGACCCTAGACCAGACTGAAGCAATCGTTCCCGCACGTAACTGCTAAGCGTTAAGACCCTTTGAGCTCGCTGAAGTGCGCTCATTGCATCCCGTGAGAGCTTGAACTGACGCCACAGCCGCACAGGGTGGCGCGGGGCGCAACGATGTGCATATGCATGGATGAGGCAAGGGACTCCTAAGGGGCGTGTGCACACCGCACCCGTTCGCCAGAAGACCTTGGAACCACCCGGGCAGTAGGAAGCATGATCATGAACGGTGACAACCGTCGGCAGGCGCTGAGCAGCGAGCCCGATCACCCCGGGTTCAGCGACCTTGTGAATGTGAACGAGGTCAGGCCGCTCCCGCTTCATGATGGCTTCGAGTGCCCGAAAGGCTTCGTTCGCAGACGGCCCGAAGATCTCGGGGACCTCATGTACCGGTATGTTGGCAGGTAACGACGGATCTCCGTCTCGACACACTACCACGGGCATGCATCCCGCCTCGGGAAGTGCGGCGACCGCGCGTCTCACAACGGTCTCCGATCCTCCCGCGGGTCTGAGCGACTCCTGGACGACGAGAACCTTCACGACCCGCCTGCCCCACTGTAGGCTTTCAAGCATCGCGCAACAACGCGGTCCCACGTGAACTGGCGGAGCACGCGTTCCCGCCCAGCTGCTCCCATCATTCTCGCCGTATCGGGGCGATCCAGGAGAAACGCGATCTTCTCCCGCAATGCGTTCGGGTCACCCGGCGGCACCAGAAGGCCCGTGACTCCGTCTTCGACTACCTCCGGGAGGGCACCGCAGTGCGTCGCGATGACCGGTGTCCCGCAGGCCATCGATTCTAGTGCTACCAGGCTCAGTAGTTCTTCGGTTGTCTCGTTCCCGTAGACGTCCGTGTGAACGGACGGAACCACCGTTACCAAAGCGGACGAGTACTCCCCGACCAGCTGTTCGTCCGATATGTCCTCGGCGAATTCCACGGCCTTCTCCCGAGCCAAGTTGTGAAGCATGTCAAGATAGGTGTGGTCGTAGGGCTGGCCAACGATTCTTAGTGGGGTGGAGGAGTCGGTGGCCTCCATGAGATAGTTGATCCCCTTTGCCGGGATAAGGCGGCCGACGAATAACACTCTCCGCAGCCGAGGAACTTCCAGCGGGCGGAAGAAGTCCGTATCTACCCCTCCGTAGATCACGCTCACACGTCCCAAGTACGGTTGGTATGCGTTGGCACTGTAGCCACTTAGAAGCAGAAAACCGCCAACGAACCGTCGAGTATCTATGCCGATCTTTGACAGATAAGTGCTGACGCAAACGCCACCGCCGCCGATGTCGGTCACAAAGAGCTTCTTGCGGTAGATGCTAGCGTACGCGATGCATAGATCGGTCACCACTTGAGGGTGACCGTAGCAGTGAAGGACGTCGAATGGGCCGAGGTCTTTCAGGAACCAGAAGTTGACAGGATTGGCCGTGTTACCTCTCACTAGGTGCTTCACGGGATAGCGCCTGATCTCTAGTTCGTCCTCCCATTCCACGAGAGTTCGGTCTAGGCCGCGCGAGAACGTGACAAGCGTAACCTCTGCATGCCGGGAGAGCCGCCGCGAGAGCTCGAGGGCGTAGCGCTCCCCACCCCCCACCACGGAGTCCTTGCCAAAGAACGCTGGACTAATCTGGGCAACCTTCATGCACGTCCGAACCCTCCAAGCAGGTGGGTCACCCCTATTTTANNNCCCTATTTTACCGATGGCCTTCGTAGAGAGTCATCTTGTTCAGGTGATTGCAGTCCTACAAAGGCTGGTGAGGTCCCGGGTGGAACACCTCATTCGTCGACTAATCCGGGCGACCTTCACCGAGGTCGACACGCAAAGGACCGTATGGCACTCCATCGCCACGAGATTCCTCTGCACCGGAGGACGGGTACGACGCTCAAGGCCTGCTGATGTTCTCATAGATCGTGAGCACGCGCCGTGCTGTCTCTTCCCACGAGAAGCATCTCGCTCGGGCTAGAGCTTTCTTCTCCAACGTTCGACGCAGGTCGCTGTTTGAAGCTACTCTGGCCATGGCCTCGGCTAGTTCGCCCACATTGGCCACGTTCACTAATAGGCCCGCGTCGCCTACAACTTCCGGCATGGAAGATACGTTGCCGGCCACGACGGTCCTCCCGCAGGTCAGTCCTTCCAACACCGGTAGGCCGAATCCTTCATAAAGAGAGGGGTAAACAAAGAACTCGGCTAAGTTGAATAGGGCTACTAGCTCGTCATCAGGTAGTCGGCCGACGAGTCGGACGGCGTCTGTCACACCTGCCTCGGCAATAGCACGGCCGATCGTATCTTGTGCCAAGCCCCAACCCCTATCTCCAAAAAGGACTAGGTGGTGCTGGAATCCGGTCCGGCGACGAAAGTCCTGAAATGCCCTAACGACGCCAAGCGTGTTCTTTCGGGGTTCGTATGACAACACTGATAGTACGAACCGCTGTGGGAGGCCGTATTTACGTCTTACCACATCGAGCAGGGCGGAGCCGCTCAAGGGGCGGAAGACGGGATCCGCTGCGAGGGGGATTACTGTGATTTTGTTAGGGTCGACGGGCCACAGTTTGGCAATGTCGTCTCTAGTACTGCTGGAGATCGCTAAAAGACGGTCGGCCTTACGGAGGGCTCGCTTCTGCCATCTGTAATTACGCGACTTTCGGATCCGAGCGTACTCCGGAAATAGTTCGTGCATCGCGTCGTAGGCCGTCACGACGACTTTACAGGGAGCAAACCGTAGAGACATCTGGAGCAGGAAATGGCAAACGCTAAGGCGACGAGTTCGCAAGAATACCGGGAAGATCAGCTGTTCCCACAGCCACCCGCGAGTGCTATGAGACGGGACTTGCATCGTCCGGTAGGTATGGCGGAAGCTCGATGGAACGGGCGGGAAGTCCAGCTCACGCAGTGGATGCGGCGCAAACAAGTCATACTCGTTCTCGCGGTCCTGCTGGCCGAGTTCACGGAGGAGGTTGTAGGCATAGCGCCACTGCCCTGACCCACGGTAGGAGTGGTGCAAGGCGCGCACTTCCAGGCCAACACGCATCACTGGTTTTCCGATTCATGGACTGCGTCGAGCGGGACGATAAGCCCGCAGGCATGAACAGCACGTACGAGCTGGCGAATCGCCTCCAAGTTCCTAAAACCAGACGAACCACGCACCGCTTCGGGCCAAGCAAGACCTTGCACCGCTTGAATCCACGCGCGCCGTCGCAACACGGACTTACCCTTGAGGCGAACTCCCAAGTTGGCGTACCTTGCTCTCCGACGCCCGAATATGACTCCGGTGAAACCGGAGAATGGACTTGTATGACCACCCTCCGATCACGTTGTCCGGCAGTCGGCCCGTGTGGAAGATCACATTTGCACTGTCTACACCGTCTAGATTGGACAGAGACCGACACGTACCCGGCGATTGGCCCACGACCCAAATCAGGTATCCGTATTGCCGGAGAAACTCCGATATCCGCTCGGGCTCGTATCCCAGGGCTCGACATTTCAAGCGATTGATTTCCATCAGCATCGTGGGGCACCAACGGCTCAGTATCGTCGTTGCCCCCTGGAGTGCGTACCATTCAGCACCTTCGATGTCCATCTTGATGAAATCAACTCGATTGAGTTTGTTATCGGCGACGTAGTCGTCGAGTCGGACGCTAGGAGAAGTCACGGTATCGACGGCTTCTGACGGAATTCCGATCATATAACCGCCATCGTTTCCTATCTCATCGGAGCCGAGGTTGAGTCTCACAATCTCGGCTCGGTGCCATAACGCGACCATGTTTGTTCGGACCGTGGTTGCGAGCCCGTTTTCCATGATATGATCCTCCAGCCGACGGAAGTTCTTAGGCACTGGCTCAAAGGCATGAACCTGGCCATGACCACCCACTTCCACAGCGGCGATCATCGTGTATTGGCCGACGTTTGCACCGGCATCGATCACGATCATGCCGGGTCGCAATAGAAGTCTGACAAGATAAGCCTCAATCGGTTCGAAAGCGCCACTGAAATAGATTTGTCGTTGTATATGGTCCCCCAGATCGCATTTCATCTTCATCCCGTTAAAAAGGCGGCACTCAAGTGGCTTCACCGCGAGTCGCGCTCCCCATCGTTCGACAATCTGGTAGTGGTAGCCGGGGGCCTTGGGGAATCGACTCCAGGTTCTCAAAAGGAAGCGAATGATCGGCCTTAAGACGCTGGGCACCGGACGCGAAGCGAGCCGCGCCCAAGGCTGGACGCGCGTATTCACCGCGACCTGCGGTTGCGGTAAGCGGTTTTCTTGTGTGCGTTCATCCGCCACAATCCAAGAGCAACATGCCCTACCCCCAACGGTCCGTGTGCGAAGACTCGAGCCGACATGCGATGTGTATCATCAATCGACAGACTACCATCAACCAACGCGCACGACTCACACGTCCATGGTGCATGGAGCGCGCGCGGCGGCCCGACTCTCACGAGGTGCTCGACACCCGAACCCACCCCGGCCCTGAATGCGATAGAGCGTCGACTCACCTCTCGTCGTCCTTCCTGTATGCATAAATTAGAATGTCCTGGAATTGCCGTTGTTTGAACGGTCTCTGCGCACCTGCTTCGACCTGATATCCGAATCCCGCAGCTTCCAGCAAACCTAGAAGGCGCGACAAAACATCTGTGTCTTTGATAATGTGGTGGTGAAACTCGATCACCATTCTTCTCATCAACCTGAGTTTTCCTTGACGGCTGACCTCTTCCAGGATATCCCCTTCAGCCCCTTCAACATCCATCTTGAGGAAATCCACTTCCCTGTCGAGGTACTCGGAGAGGCGCACAGCGTCGACCGCTCGCATTTCTTTTGGCAGCCTCTCCATGATGATGCTGGCCCCGAGAGCGCCAGGATTTCCCCGATCGTAGTACAAGATTGTCCGTCCTTCTCTACCTGAAAGCGCCTTTTCTTCCGCAAAGACGGATTCAATCCCGTTCGCCTTCAGGTTCGCAACTAAGCACGAGAATGCATCCCTATCTGGTTCGAAAGCGAGGATCGTTGAACGTGGATATAGCATTTTGAAATAGAGAACAGACACCCCTATGTTGCTCCCACAATCGATGATGAGCGGATTCTCCCTATCAGCGACGAAGTAGTATTGCTGGTCAACGAATATCTCGTTGAACAGATGCGCATAGCTCGCATATGTACAGAACTTCACCCGGTGGTCACCGATCTCCGCGACATTGTTGGCCGCATCGTAGTGCCGCAGAACAATCGTCTTCAGGTAGGCGAGGCGAATCTTCCTCTTCAAATCGCCTGCAAGATCCTGGGATGCGATCTTCCGCAAGACCCGGATCCAGCGAAGGAAACGACTCATCAGCTCGCTCATTAGAGTGGCAGGCCGTCACATGCTTGAGGCTGTCGTACCCATGATAGTACTTCGGCGAGCTATCCCAAGGTCGTTCTGACAGGAACGGTGCTTCACAGAGCACTCCTCGTGTGCCAAATTCCGACGCTCATGAGCCGAACACGACGCCTCTTTGGCGGTCTGCAGTTTGGTTTCCTGAACCAGCTGCTCGCAATGCTGGTTGGGCTCTGGCTTACACGGTACTCCCTCCACCTGATTGGTCGCGAGCAGTATGGTCTTTGGCTTTTCGGTCTGCAACTCCTAGCATACCTCGCGCTGCTAGATCTTGGCGTCGCTGCTCTTCTGCCGCGGGAGGCGGCCTTCGTTTCTGGCAGCCCTGCAGGCGTAGAGCGGAGAGCCCTGCTGCGACGCCTCGTCGCCCAAGCGTGGCAATTGTCTCTATGGCAAACGCCCCTCGTGGCGACCGCTGCGCTCATCGTCTGGGTCGCGATCCCGCACAGCTGGGCTCCGCTCCGACCCGTTCTTGCCCTTGCTCTCGTTGTCTTTACTGCAGTCTTCCCCTTCCGCATCTACCAGGCATTACTCATCGGTCTCCAGGATCTCGCTTTCACGGGCGCGGTGCAAACGGCAAGTTGGGTTCTGGGAACTGGCACGACCATCGCCTTGCTAGCCGCTGGTCAGGGGCTTGCGGCGCTCGTTGCTGGCTGGGCCGTTAGCCAACTTGTTACGCCCCTCGCCTGTTGGAACCGTGCTCGGGCTCGGTTCGCGGAAGCCCTGCCACCTCGACAGGAGTGGGTGACGTGGCCAACGGCGCGTCACTACCTGGGGCGTTCACTATGGTTAAGCGCAGGTCAGATCGCGAATAATGTACAGGTTGGCGCCGACGTGCTCATCATTGGGGCACTCCTTGGGCCGGCGGCAGTCGTGGCATATACATGCACCGGAAAGCTGATCGCGGTCGCGAGCAACATACCGCTCGTTCTTGCGCAGACCGCGGGGCCCGCGCTCAGCGATATCAGGATGCGTGAGTCCCGAGAGCGCCTGCGAACCGCCATGGGCGCGTTGACGCAAGCCGTACTGATTGGTAGCGGTGCCCTTACGTGCGTCATCTTAGTGGTAACTAAGGGCTTCGTGAGCTGGTGGGTTGGCGCGTCGCTCTTTGGAGGTGTGACCCTCACTACTTGCCTCTTAGTCTCGATGCTAATCCGCCACTGGGGCACGACGCTCGTTTATGCCGTCTACAGCTTCGGCCACGAGCGCCGTCTGGCCACGATCGCTATGCTGCAGGGTGCCTCGTCTATCGGTCTGATGCTTGCACTAGTGCGCACTCTTGGCCCGGTTGGCGCGCCCGTAGGGAGTGTTGCGGCCAGCGTACTGGTCACTTTCCCCTTCGCTCTGGTGGGCTTGAAGGAGGATTTGGAGGTCGGGATCATGAAACTGCTGCGTCCTCTAGCACCTTGGATGGTGCGCTTCGCACTCGCCGGACTTGCGGCGTACGCGATAGCACGAGTCTGGTCCACGACATCGACGCTCGCGCTCATAGGGGCGGCTGGGACGATCCTGATACTCTACGGCGCTCTGATGTTTCCGATTCTGTTCCGGCCGCCGCTTCGCGATTACGTGACCACGGCCGTCGCGTCAGTATCACCCGGACTTCTGAAGTTCATCCCCCGGCCGACTCGACCGTGACCCCTCAGACACCGCTCGTCACCGTCATCATCCCCGTCTACAATGAGGAGGAACACCTCGAAGAGTGTCTGCGCTCATTACAGGGGCAGACGTACCGACCGGTCGAGATCATCGTGGTGGACGATGGCTCGCGCGATACCACCGTCACGATCGCCCTCCGGTGTGGTGTGCAGGTGCTCCAGCAGAGTCACTGGGGAAAAGCGCGCGCGCTTGCTCGTGGGGCGGCTGCTGCACAGGGTGAAATCTTCGTTTTCCTGGACGGCGATCTCCATTTCGCGTCAGACTTCGTTGAACGCCTAGTGACCCCGATCGTCGAAGGCCAGTGTGTTGGCACGAGCCACGACCACGAGCTGGTTGCCAACCCTCAGAACGTTTGGTCGCGTTGCTTCCAAAAGGCAAGCGGCTTGCCCCTCGAGAAGCGGATCGACCTCTCGCCATCCGAGCGAGCACGTGGAACCGTTGTCTACCGGGCTGTTCGCGCGGAAGCGTTTCGGAAGGTCGGTGGTTTCGACGACGTCGGATATACAGATGACCAAACCCTCGCAACCAAACTTGGGGGACAGGCTCGATTCGCAAACGGAGCGGTCTGCTACCACTACAATCCGGCCAGCCTCAGCGAAGTGTTCGGGACGGGAGCGTGGGGAGGCAAGTCCATCTGGCATCGACGCCGCTGGCGTGGCCTACTTGACTATTTTCCGCCTCGTGGCGTCGTGCGTGGCCTCGGCGCTGCCGTACGACACCGGTTTCTCCCGCTTGCGCTCTATGTGTGGGTGATGGAAGCCGGAATCTTTTGGGGCGTCGCCAAACGCGTGATCGGATTAGATCGGACGTATGGCGCGTAGATGACCCGCGTTCTGGCGCACGGTCACAGCTTTTGTTCTCCGAACTCGGCCACCTAGATGCAGCGAGACCTCGCCCGCAAGGCTCGGTTGGTAACGGTGAGCACCCGATAGCCCGCACCGCCAAATCAACAAACGCGCACGCGAGCTCGGGAGGACCGAAAGCGAACCCAACACCGAAAGTCCCGGATCACGAACGCCACGAGTCCCGCGCGAACTTCAGCGAGGATCGCGCTGCGCCGAGGCGCGGCGTGTCTGCGCGCCCTGCCTCAATGAAATCCTATATGCACCGCGACCGAGTACACCACTGCCCCCGCCGCGATCGTGAGATTCTTCCAGAAGTGCGCCATCTGGTTGGCCTTCATCATCGGGTCGGTCTCGACCCAGAAGTTGTGCACCAGGAACGCCGTAGGCACGAGGAACGCGACCAGCAGTGCAGCTCCCCATATCGGGTGCCAATATAAGAGAATCATTCCCGCCCCGGCGAGCATCATGAGGCCGCTCACCACGACAGCCACCCCTGGGAGCGGGATCTTCTTCGACTGTGCGTAGCCCGTCATCCCTTTGTAGTTCACCAGATGATTGACACCCGACATCACGAAGAACGCTACGAAGCCGAGCTTCCCAACCCACGTCGCCACCGCCCAGATGTCCATGTTAATCGCCTCTCTCACAGGGGTTCGCGGGGAGTTCGACTACGACAGGATATCTCCTCACTGCTCCGTCCCCGACGGTGACCATGCACTCAGCACGGCCGGGGCCGCTCGAGTCGAGCGTGCTCCATCAGCTGACGCAGTGCCAGCCTCTCACGCTCAGGGTGACAGGCGAATGCCGGCTTCGACGATCGTGAGCGCACCCACGTGACCATTGACGATGGAACTGGTCATCTCGTTCAATTGCTGCGTTTCGAACCGGATCTCGCCAACGACGTGGGGGCCGACGGTGATATCGGCACCCGCGCCGATTAGCC
>WNEZ01001154.1_pt1 | contig 22022 bp, 20 predicted proteins | sample 5400521 | NCBI WGS metagenome assembly WNEZ01 (sample SAMN13153339, study PRJNA577476) | soil metagenome | isolation source: 120 cm saprolite under Douglas fir tree site 2 hole 1 replicate 1 | place: USA:California | collected 2015-04-18 | reverse complement strand
CCACGGAGCTTTGACGGACATTTTTCACGACCCCCGCAAACTCACCCCGGAAGAGCGAAGAGCCGTAATGACGCACCCCCAGCGTGGGGCCGAGGTGCTCGCGCCGCTAAGTCCGTTCTATCCCGACTTGCCGAAGGGAGTTCTCGCACACCACGAGCGCTGGGACGGAACCGGGTATCCACGCGGAATCAAGGGGAAGAGAATTCCGCTAACCGCCCGTGTCGTCTCGATCGCGGACAGCTTCGACGCGATCACGCACCGCCGCCGCTATAGCCACGCTCGCAGTTTCAAGGAAGCCATCAGCGCGATCGGAGAAGGGAAGGGAACTCAGTTCGACCCCGATCTGGTCGATCTTTTTCTCAGTCCACCCGTGCGGGCGAAAATCGAGAACGCGATGCGAGAGGCGAACATGCCGCGGACGAAGCATGCAAACAGGCGGCGCGGAGAGAGTCAGCACGCGCCCGACATCACTTTCCGATGGCAGCCGCGATCGCTCGAGTCGCGCTCTCCGGATCGTCAGCCTTGAATATCGCGTTGATGACGGCGACTCCTGCCGCTCCGGCCACTGTGATCTGAAGCGCGCGGTCGGCGGTTATCCCGCCCACAGCCAGCGCGGGGTGCTCCACCAGCGCCGCGAGTCGTTTGAATCCTTCGACGCCAATCGCCGAGCCGGCGTCGCTCTTCGAGTCCGAGCCGTACACGGGACCGATGCCCACGTAATCGGCATCCTTCGCATTCGGCAGCTCGGCGTCGCTCCCGAGTGATGCACCGATTATGAAATTCGCCGGCGCAAATCTGCGAATCGCCGCTACGGGAAGATCCGCTTCGCCCACGTGAACCCCCGCCGCACCAGCAGCGAGAGCGATGTCGGCGCGGTCGTTGACGATGACCGGCACCGACACTCTGCTCATGATCGATCGCGTTACCTCAACCACTTCGCGTGGCGTCGCGCCCTTGAGCCTCACCTGGACGCTCGTGGCACCGCCTCGAACTGCCGCCGCGACCCGATCCACCAGCGTCGCTCGCCGATCCTCGGCGTCGTCCGTAATGGCGACAAGACGCAGGATCTTCGGGTCGAGCATCTCGCGCTATCTGCTTGTGACGGTCGTCCTGCTGGAAGCGCGCTTTTTCGTGCTCGATGTGTGGCTGGTAGACTTCTTCGCCGTCGATTTGCCGGACTTGGAGACCGACTTGCTCGCCGTTTTCACTGGAGTCTTGCTCGGGGCACGTGAAGAGATCCTCGGCGATCGGCTGGCTTCACTTCGACCAGGTGTCGAGGCCATCGCCAGCATCCGAGGTACCGGCTTCTTCGCCGGCATCGTGGCGCGTATCTGCCTGATGGCTGTCGTGTGCTCGTCGAGCGTCATACGGAATTCGTGGTGGCCATCCTTGCTCGCGACGAAGTACAGATAAGGGACGTTCGCCGGATTCGCCGCCGCCGCAAGGCTCGCCACGCCGGGAGACGCGACAGGTCCCGGGGGGAGGCCTTTGTGTATGTAGGTGTTGTACGGCGACTCGACGGCCAGATCTTTATATAGCACTCGTCCAACGTGATGTCCGAGCGCGTATTGAATCGTCGGATCCGCCTGAAGCAGCATTCCCCTGCGCAGACGATTGTAGTAGACCGCCGCAATGACGGGGCGCTCTTCAGGCAGCCGGGCTTCCCTTTCGACGATGGATGCCATCGTCACAAGATCGTTGCGATTGATCTTGAGGTCCACGAGGCTCAAGTCCCAATCCGGTCTCCAGCGGCGCTCGAACGCATAGACCATCTCGCGCACGGCCTGCCGCGCCGTGGTCCCGAGTGGGAACGCGTACGTATCTGGAAAGACGTAGCCTTCGACAGTCTTATTCGGGATGTCGAGTCTTGCCAGCAGCGCAGTGTCGCGAACGGCGGCTTCCACCGAATCCACCGGCACTTTGAGCGTTCGTGCCAGGAGGGGCGTGATCTGCGAGAGACTGTAACCCTCGGGGATCGTGATCGTGTTGACGAGCCCGTGTCCGCCGTTGAGCGCGCTGATGATGTCCTTCCAGGGCGTGCCGTGTTTTAGCAGGTACGTACCAGGCTTGATGTTGCGATCGCCGCCGGTGAGACGGCCGTAGAGGCGGAACATCCTCGGCGAACCAACGAGCCCCGTCCGCGCGAGAGAGTCTGCCGCTTGTGCGAAGCTGGCGCCGCGGGGAATGATCACACGCGTCGCCGCTCCGTGCGGCTGACCCGCGCACGCAAGCGCAAACAGACACGCCGCGACGAGCGCGGAGCGCCGATCAGTTCGGAACATTAAGGGCTCGTTGTAGCAGAATCGTCGCCGCGAGCGAGTCTACATCACCTTTCCTGCCGCGCGTCGATTCTCCCATTTCTTTGACTGTGCGCAAGGCTGCCGCCGTGGTGAACCGTTCATCTAAGAAACGAACAGGCATGCCAGTACGTTTCGCGATTTCTGCCCCCAAAGCGCGCACTTCCGCCGTCCATGGCGTCTCGTTGCCCTCTCCGTCGAGCGGAAGCCCTATTAAGTACCCCTGAGCACCCAGCTCGGTAGCTCTCGCGACAATCTTTGTGATGGGGGGTCTTTTGCCCTCTCGCCGCTCTATGAACCCCGCCGGGGAGGCGATCATCCCGAGGGGATCGCTGATTGCGAGGCCGATTCGCTTCCGGCCGTAATCCACCGCGAGAAAACGAGCGAGGGCGGCGTTCACCCGGGTCTAACCCTGCGCCATTTGCGTGAAGAATTCCTTGTTGTTTTTCGATTTCGCCATCTGGCGAAGAAGGAACTCGATCGCCTCGGCCTCCGGCATGTCGGCAAGGAATTGCCGAAGCAGGATCACGCGGTTGATCTCGGCCTGGCTGAGGAGCAACTCCTCCTTTCTCGTGCCCGATCTGAAGATGTCGATTGCCGGATAAATGCGCCGGTCGGCGATCTTGCGATCGAGGACGAGCTCCATGTTCCCAGTGCCCTTGAACTCCTCGAAAATCACGTCGTCCATACGCGAGCCCGTCTCGGTGAGCGCGGTCGCGACGATCGTGAGTGAGCCACCCCCCTCGATGTTGCGCGCCGAGCCGAAGAACCGTTTGGGCTTGTGGAGTGCGCTGGCGTCGACACCGCCGGAGAGAATCTTCCCCGACTGCGGAGCGACCGTGTTGTGCGCGCGCGCGAAGCGGGTGAGCGAATCCAGCAGAATCACCACGTCCTTCCCGTGCTCGACCAGACGTTTCGCCTTCTCCAGAACCATGTCCGAAACCTGAACGTGACGCGCGGCACCCTCGTCGAACGTGGAGCTCACAACTTCCGCGCGCGTGGTGCTCGCGATCATCTCGGTCACTTCCTCGGGCCGCTCGTCGATCAGCAGCACGATGATGGTCACTTCAGGATGATTTTCCGCTATTGCATTTGCCATCTTGTGAAGGAGGATCGTCTTTCCCGCGCGGGGTGGCGACACGATGATGCCGCGCTGGCCCTTGCCAATCGGTGTCATGATGTCGACGACGCGCATGCTTAGATCGCCGTCCTTCGTCTCGAGGCGCAGTCTCTCGTCGGGATACTGCGGACGCAGGTTGTCGAACGGAACGCGATCCTTCGCCTTCTCGGGATCTTCCGCATTCACGCTCTCGACTTTGAGCAGCGCGAGGTACCGCTCCCACGGCTTGGGCGGCCGCACCTGTCCACGGACCTCGTCTCCCGTTCTCAGGCCGAATCGCTTTATCTGCGACGGTGAGACGTAGATGTCGTCCGGACCCGGGAGGTAACTCCAGTCCTGGCTCCGCAGAAACCCGTACCCCTCGGGCAGGATCTCCAGTACGCCATCACCGTGCAGCATGATGTCGGTATCGAGCAGATTCTGCTCGATCTGGAAGATGAGATCCTGCTTCCGGAGACCCGAGGAGCCGTCAATCTTGAGCCCGTCGGCCATCTCCTGGAGCTCGGACACGGATTTTCGCTTTAACTCGGCGATATCCACGCTGTAGGGAGAGAAAAGAGGTAGGAGCTTGCTGAAAACACCGAGCCCGATGAAGCTCTGAAATTGGCGGGGATCGGTTGCTGAGGTGCTAGAGGAGGGGAGAAAGAGGGTCGCGCGTCAACGCGCGTGATTCACATCGAAGGTAACGGCGGCGAAAAATGCGGTCAAGTCAGAATCTGATGTAGCGCATCGGATTGCTCTTGACGTCTCTGATGAGCGAAGCGAGCAGTAGATGGGTGCGATCCAGCTGTCGGGTGAGAACGCTGTCGGGATGAGCGGCCGCAATCGCGCCGACGGGGTTCGAGAGCAGCGAGCGCAATGTGTCGACTTCCGCGAGGACGTGATTAGCGTTTGTGACGAGCGTCGTATCGCGCCTGAAGCGACCGATGTTTCCCTTGTTCGACGCAATCAGAGTCCTGATTGAATCAGCCGCGGCCATGGCGCGCGAAGCCCGCACTTGAAGATCGCCCCGCATCGCCCGGGTGATCGTGCCGTTTCCCCGAGTCGCCCTCGCGCTCAGGCTCGACATACCGGCGCTCACATCCGCCAAATCTGGGAGTCCACCAGCACGGTAGCTGCCAAACGTACCGACGGGTCGAGTGATATTGGCGCTTAGCTGCTTCGTTTCCGAGCCGAGCTTGGCGAACGCGGGGCCGAGGGCCCCCACATCTTCGGCGAGATCCGGAGGCACGGCAGGTGGCCGGGCGTGAACGGTGTCGCCATCGCGCAGCGGAGGCGAGGCTAAAGTCCCCGACGATATGTACAGGACGGGAGCTCCGATCAGACTCCCGCCGCCAGATTTTATCCGCGCGTATGAATCCCGTCGCACGCTCGGGAGCGCCTCTTTCAGGAACTCCGTCTTGATCAGAATCCGCTCCAATCCCGGGACCGTGGCGGGACGGAAGGAGATATCCTTGACCTCCCCCTCCTTCTTGCCGGCAAGCCACACATCGGTACCGGCGAGGACACCGGGTGCCTCGGCGGTCACGACGTACAAGGTCACTTTCTTGCCGTGAAGCCCGCCCACTCGCGCGAACAGCAGAACGGCGATGGTCAGCGCCGCGATCACGGCTGCCGCAATCATTCCGCCGGTCAGCTCTTTCCAGTGAAGTTGGCGGGGCATTGAGCGAATATAAACACGAGCTATCGGGAGCGCTTATCTTATGGCGCATCATGACGGCCAATAGCGCTACGGAATGCTGATCGGCGTCCCGCGGGAGATTGCGAGCGGTGAAAGGCGTGTCGCGCTCGTGCCGGAAGTGGTGTCCCAGCTCACGCGCGCAGGTCATCGGGTGGTCGTCGAGCGCGACGCCGGACTGCGAGCTGGTTTCACAGACGACGCTTATCGCGGCGCCGGTTGCGCAGTCGTTGACACGCCCAGAGAGATCTATTCGACCGCGCAGATGATTCTGAAGGTCCAGCGCCCCGGACGCGAAGAATCCAGCGGCGAGGCCGAACTGGACATGCTCACGGAAGGCACGGTCCTCATCGGCTTGTTACAACCTTCCGGTGATCCGGCGCTCTTTCAGCAGCTGGCTGAGCGCCAGATCATATCCTGCAGCATGGAGCTCGTTCCGCGGACGACGCGCGCTCAGATGATGGATGCGCTGTCTTCACAAAGCACTGTCGCCGGTTACAAGGCAGTTCTCCTCGCGGCCAACGCCCTTCAAAAGTTTTTTCCCATGCTCATGACCGCGGCGGGAACGGTGCGACCCGCGCGTGTGCTCGTCATCGGCGCCGGCGTCGCCGGACTGCAGGCTATCGCGACGGCGCGGCGCATCGGTGCAGTCGTCGAAGCGTTCGACACCCGGCCCGTCGTAAAGGAGCAGGTGCAGAGCCTGGGCGCGACGTTCGTCGAGCTCGATGTCCATGTCGAAGACGCTCAGGATGCGGGCGGCTACGCCCGGGAGCTGAGCGAGAAGCACATTCGGCGCGAGAAGGAGCTGATCCACAACCGCGCGTTGCAGGCAGATGTGATCATCACCACCGCGCTCGTCCCGGGAAAGCCGGCGCCAGTGCTGGTGAGCGCGGAGACAGTAAAGGCCATGCGCCCTGGCTCGGTGATCGTCGACCTAGCCGGGGAGCAGGGAGGCAACTGTGAGCTGAGCGTGCCGGGAGAAACGGTTGTGAGACACGACGTCACGATTATCGCGCCGCTCCACATCTCGAGCGATCTGGCTTATCACGCCAGTCAGATGTACGCGAAGAACATATCTGCCCTGGTGACACTGCTTGCCCCGAAGGGCGAGCTCAATCTCAATTTCAACGACGACATCATCGACGCCGTCACGGTCACCGCCGACGGCCAGGTCCGGCACGAGCCGACTCGCAAGCGGCTTGGCATGGCGCCGCTCAAACCATCCACCGCGGGGTCCGCCAAGTGAGCCAGGAGCTGATTCTCGGGATTTACGTTTTCATCATGGCGATCTTCGTGGGCTTCGAGGTGATCAGCCGGGTTCCCTCGGTGCTGCACACGCCCCTCATGTCCGGCACGAACGCGATCCACGGCATCGTGGTGCTGGGCGCTTTCCTCGTCGCCGGCTCCGCCGACACTCCGCTGCTTCACACGCTGGGATTCATCGCCGTTGTGTTCGGCGCGGCGAACGTCTTCGGCGGTTTCGTGGTGACCGACCGAATGCTCGAGATGTTCAAGAAGCGCGAGACTGTACCGGGAGAAAAGAAGGATGCTTGATGTCCGCGGCTCCGCCATAGCCGTGAGTTACATAGTCGCCGCGGTTCTGTTCATCTTCGGCCTCAAGCACCTGAGCTCGCCGTCGACGGCACGGTCCGGCAACCGTCTCGCCGCGATCGGAATGGCGATAGCGCTCGGCGTGACGCTGCTCGACCGGCAAATCGTTTCGTTCTGGACGATCACGATCGGGACTCTGATCGGCGCAGCGATAGGGATCTACTTTGCCCGGACCGTTCAGATGACCGCGATGCCGCAAATGGTCGCGCTCTTCAACGGCATGGGCGGAGCGACGGCCGCGCTGGTGTCGGTGGCGGAGTTTCTCCGGCTCACTAAGGCGGGCGAGTCGATCGGAATGGGCGAGACGACGTCGATCGTCCTCGGCACCGCCATCGGCGCAATCTCGTTCACCGGAAGCATCGTCGCGTTTGGAAAGCTTCAGGAGATTCTTCCGGGGAGACCGCTCCAGTTTCCGCTTCAGCGCGTAATCAACGCGCTCATTCTGCTCTCCGTGCTGGCGCTCGGTGGGTTTGTCGTCATCGGCGGTGGTAGCTCGAGCGCGCTCTGGGCACTCTTCGGGGCGGCGCTGGTGCTCGGCGCGATGTTCGTGCTACCGATCGGCGGCGGGGACATGCCGGTCGTCATCTCGATCCTCAACTCTCTCACCGGGCTCGCCGCGGCTCTCACCGGATTCGTGCTGCACAACCAGATGCTGGTGGTGGCGGGGGTTCTTGTCGGAGCGTCCGGCACACTCCTCACGCTGCTCATGAGCAGGGCGATGAATCGCTCCGTGGGGAACGTTCTGTTCGGCGCGTTTGGGGCGGCGACCAACGACACGGCCGCAACCTCAAGCGCCGTCGGCCGCACGGTGAAACAGACGACCGCTGAGGATACGGCGATAGCACTCGCCTACGCCAGGAGCGTTGTGATCGTGCCGGGATACGGTCTGGCCGTTGCCGAGGCGCAGCATACGGTCAGAGAGCTCGCCACCGACCTCGAGAAGCGCGGCGTCGACGTGAAGTACGCCATTCATCCGGTCGCGGGTCGCATGCCCGGACACATGAACGTCCTCCTGGCCGAGGCGAACGTGCCTTACGATCAGCTGCTGGAGATGGACCAGGTGAACGGCGAATTCCCGCAGACCGACGTGGTGCTTGTAGTGGGCGCGAACGACGTGGTGAACCCGGCCGCGCGCGACGATCCGTCGAGTCCGATTTACGGGATGCCGATTCTGGATGTAGATCGCGCGCGCAACGTCATCGTCCTCAAGCGCAGCATGGGGCACGGCTTCGCCGGAATCGAGAACGCGCTCTTTTACAATGACAACACGAGAATGTTGTTCGGGGACGCGCGGCAATCGTTGACTCAAGTCGGTCAAGCGCTCAAATCCGCGTAGTTCTCAGTACTGCGTTTTCTCCGCAGCTCTGTGTGGGTCGAGGCGGGGTATCCTCTTCGGCGGCTAACTCGCTTACACGCATCGAGCCTCGCTCGTATCGAGTGGCGTTATGGATTCCGGTTTATCAGCGCGAGTCTCTTGCTACGCGAGACGCCGCCTACGAGGACACCCCGCCTCTCCGACAGAGACCTTAACAGTACTCGCTTCGAATAGGCGCCTTGGACCCGAGCGTGCGCCCCCGAGTCCTTCGCGCGTACGATTTGCCCGCGCTGGCTTGACTGGGGCTTGCTGTTATATTACCTATCGGTTATACAACGCGGAGGTTATGAATGGTCGCCACGAGGGTTGCGGACAGGGCTCTGAACGCTACATTTGCGGCGCTCGCGGATCCGACCCGGCGCGCCATCCTCAGCCGGCTCGCGACGGGCCAGCTGTCGGTGGCGGAGCTGGCCCGGCCGTTCGCCATGAGCCAGCCGGCCATCTCAAAGCATCTCAAGGTGCTGGAGCGCGCCGGCCTGATTTCGCGCGGCCGCGACGCGCAGCGGCGCCCACGACAGCTGGAGGCCAAGCCGCTCGCAGAGGCCACCGAATGGCTGGAGCGTTACCGCGAGTTCTGGGAGGGCAATTACCAGCGCCTCGACGCGCTGATCGAGGAGCTGAAGACCAAGCAGAAGAAACGTAGGTCTACCAAACGCTAGAGGAGATCACCCCATGAAAAACGCCGTAAAGGACGCTGGAAAAAAGAAGGGCGTCGGAAACTTGCAGGTCACCACCCCGTCGGACCGGGAGATCGCGATGACACGCGTCTTCGATGCCCCGCGCGATCTGGTGTTCGATGCCTGGACCAAGCCTGAGCTGCTCAAGCGCTGGCTCGGAGTATTCGGAAACTGGTCGTTCGCGGTCTGCGAAGTCGATCTCAGGGTGGGCGGCAAGTATCGCTACGTGTGGCGCGGAAAAGACGGAAAGGAAATGGGGATGGGCGGCGTCTATCGCGAGATCGTACGGCCAGAGCGGATCGTCAGCACCGAAGAGTTCGACGATCCCTGGTATCCGGGCGACGCGCAGGACACGACGGTCTTCGTGGAGAAGGGGGCCAAAACGACCGTCACGACCACGGTGCGCTACGCGTCCAAGGAAGCTCGCGACGGTGTTCTGAAATCCCCCATGGAGAGCGGCGTGGCGCAGAGCTACGACAAGCTTGCTGAGGTGTTGGCCTCGATACCTGCGCGGAGAGTCAAGTGACAATTCCTACGACGACAAGGAGTGGGCATCCCCGCCGCCTGGGGCGAAGCGTGGCAGCCGTACTGTTAGGGTTTGTGGCGGTCTTCGTTCTTTCGCTCGGCACCGACCAGGTGCTTCACGTGCTCCAGGTGTATCCGCCCTGGGGCCAGACGATGTTCGACCCCGGCTTGAACCTTCTGGCACTATCATATCGGATCATTTACACCGTCGTCGGAGCCTACCTCACCGCGACGCTCGCGCCTCAGAATCCGATGCGTCACGCATTGGCCCTGGGAGTCGTAGGCACGATAGTGGGTATTATCGGTGCGATCGCGACGATACCCATGAACCTGGGACCGAGTTGGTACCCGATCGCGATCGTGCTCACCGGCTTGCCCTGCTGCTGGCTTGGTGGAGTTCTATACCGGGCAAGACACCCCGAACGATGAGGAAGGCAGAAACCAACGCTGGCGGCCACCGTCATGCCGTTTCTCGACGAGCCGACGCCGAAGGGTCAGTAAGCGGAGTGTTCACTCGGCCCCGGATCCGTAAGGATGCGCGGACACCGTCAACGCCAAAAACAATGAGCGAGAACTAGATGAAAAAAAGCACCGCAAAAAAAATCACCTCACAAAAAATCACGCCGTTCCTGTGGTTCAATGGCAACGCCGAGGAGGCAATGAATTTCTACGTCTCGGCATTCAAGAACTCAAAGATTGTGAACGTCTCTCGATACGGGGACGCGGGGCCAGGACCGAAGGGAACGGTAATGTCCGGGACATTCCAACTCGCTGGACAACAATTCCACGCCCTGAACGGCGGCCCGCAATACAAGTTCACTGAAGCCATATCACTCTTCGTGAACTGTGAGTCTCAGGAAGAAGTAGATGAGCTGTGGGAGAAGCTGTCTAAAGGCGGAGAAAAATCACGATGCGGCTGGCTGAAGGACAAATTCGGTCTGTCCTGGCAGGTGATTCCCTCTGTCCTGGGCAAGCTGCTGCGAGACAAGGATCCTGAGAAGTCAAAACGAGTCGTGCAGGCAATGCTTCAAATGGACAAGATCGACATCAAGAAGTTGAAGCAGGCGTACGACAAAAAAGCCTCGTAAGCGCAAGCGCTCCCCGTTTCAATAGAGACCCGGACGGGCGCCCAGCGGCGCCCAGCGCGGGCCCGCGCGACATTGCCCGCCGGGAATGCTCGACAGGGAAGGAGGGAGGACGTACTCGTAAGCAGCGTCTCGCGTAGCAAGAGACTCGCGTTAATAAACGGCGATCTGTCACACCGAACGGAGCCAGCGAGGCTCGATGCGTGTAAGCGAGCTAGCTGCTGAAGAGAGCGTCCTCCCGACAACCGCCGCCGCGATCCCGAATCCGCAAGGTCGAAGCGAGACGAGAAAGAAATGCGCGCGGCGGGACTCGAACCCACGACCTTCGGCTCCGGAGGCCGACGCTCTATCCAACTGAGCTACGCGCGCAGCATAACGACTTCTCAGAGCGATTAACTTCCTCTGATGACACCAGCAAGACGAAAGATAACTGTCCTGTGGGGCGATGGAATCGGCCCGGAGGTCGTTGAATCAGCCCTCGAGATCATAAAAGCGACCGGCGTCGCTGTCGAGTTCGAGAAATGTGAGGCCGGCGCCCGCGCGTTCCAGAAGGGAATTGTCACCGGAATTCCGAAAGAGACGATCGAGTCGATAGAGCGCACGCACGTCGTGCTAAAGGGTCCGCTCGAGACCCCAATTGGATACGGGAACCGCAGCGCCAACGTCACGCTCCGCACGCTCTTCGAGACGTACGGCAACATCCGGCCGGTCCGCGAGCTGCCCGGAGTGCAAACCGCCTTCACCGGACGAAAGCTCGATATCGTCATCGTCCGCGAGAACATCGAAGATCTCTACGCCGGCATCGAGTACATGCAGACGCCTGGCGTTGCGGAAGGCCTCAAGCTGATCTCGCGCGAAGGATGCGAGAAGATCGTCAAGCTCGCATTCGCGTTCGCGCTCGCTGAGGGACGTCAGGCGGTTCATTGCGCAACGAAGTCGAACATCATGAAGCTCACCGAGGGTCTGCTGCAGCACACATTCGAGGAGTTTGCGCCGCAGTATCCATCCATCACGTCGAAGCATATCCTGATCGACAACTGCGCTAATCAGCTCGCCATGCGGCCCGAGCAGTTCGATGTCATCGTCACGACCAACATGAACGGCGACATCCTGAGCGACCTCACCTCCGGCCTCACCGGCGGCCTCGGCTTTGCTCCCTCCGCGAACATTGGCAACGACGTTTCCATCTTCGAGGCGGTGCACGGCTCCGCGCCGGACATCGCCGGAAAGAACAAGGCAAATCCGACGGCGCTCATCCTCAGCGCGGCGATGATGTTGCGCCAGATCGACGAAGGCAAAGCGGCGAACGATGTCGAGCAGGCAGTCCTCGTGACGCTCGAAAGCGGAATCCGCACCAGCGACATGATCGGCGTGGACAAGCCGGCGACAACGACAGAGTTCACGCAGGCCGTCATCGCCAACTTGGGAAAACGCTCGAAGGTGAGTCCGCCCAAAGACTACCGGAAGGTCGACCTTCCCCCGTCGCAGCTCGGGGTGAACGTCGTCCCCGCCAAAGTGCGGCGGCTGATCGGACTCGACGTGTACATTGAGACCGATCTCGATCCCGCGAAGTTGGCGGCGGCATTGGAGCCGTTGGCCAAGCCCTCGCCGCTCAAGCTCCAGATGATCACGAATCGCGGGGCGATGGTTTTTCCACCGAGCGGACGCCGCGTGTCGCTCGTCGACCATTTCCGGTGCAGATTCGTGCTCCGCGACCCGGCGACGGTTCTAGGAGACGTAGAGATTCTTGCACTGCTCGGCACGATAGGCGCCCGGCACCGCTGGATGCACATCGAGAAGCTCCAGGAGTTCGACGGCGAGCCCGCGTTCTCCAAATCGCAGGTCTAGCAAAATGCATTTCTTCGGACTGAATTAAGAACGGCAACTGAACGGGTGCGAGTCGTCCGTGGCGTAGTGGTGAGTTGTCGGTTCACTACGCCCGGACTTATTGCCGCTCGGTTATATCCACTGCCTGTGGCAAGAATGGCGCTTGGTGAAGTCCGGGCGTCGTGAACTGAAGACTCGCACCTGTGCCACTGATGACTCGCACCCGTTCAGTTGCAGTTAGAGAATCCGAGAGGAGTTTCAGACATGATTCCAGCCGTGGACCGTCGCCATTTCATGGGCTACTTCGCGGGCGTCGGCCTCGGCTCGACGCTCTTCCCCGGCGTGCTCTGGGCGAAGCTCGCCGCCGGTGCGGAGATCACTGTCGACACTATCGCCAGCGCGGAGGAAGTCGCGGGAATCCACTTCGATCCGGCCGAGCGGGAGTTGATGCTCGATGGCCTAAAGCAGCAGGAGCAGAGAATCGAGGCGCTGCACAAGGTCCCGCTGCCCAATTCAGTGAGTCCCGCCATCGTGTTCGACCCGCTGCCTCCGGGGAAAAAGATCGCGCCCGAGGCACGCCGGCCGATGGTGAGAAACAAGGTCGCTCACCGTGCTGTTCCGGCCGATCTCGACGAGCTCGCGTTCCTCCCCGTGACGGAATTGTCGGAGCTGGTGCGTCGCAGGCGCGTCACTTCCGTTCAGCTGACGCAGATGTATCTCGCGCGACTCAAGAAGTACGATCCGGTTCTGAGATGTGTGATCTCTCTTACGGAGGACCGGGCATTCGCTCAGGCGCACGCCGCCGACGCAGAGATCAGGCGCGGCAACTACCGTGGTCCGCTGCACGGGATTCCGTGGGGCGCGAAGGATCTCCTCGCCGTCCGCGGCTACAAGACGACGTGGGGCGCCGGCCCATTCAAGGAGCAGACGATTGACGCCGACGCTACCGTTGTGCAGCGGCTCGACGCTGCCGGTGCTGTTCTCGTCGCCAAGCTGACACTCGGTGAGCTCGCACAGGGCGACATCTGGTTCGGCGCCACGACCAAGAATCCGTGGAAGGTCGATCAGGGATCGAGCGGGTCGTCAGCTGGTCCCGCGTCAGCGACGGCCGCGGGACTCGTCGGGTTCGCGATCGGAAGTGAGACGCTCGGATCGATCTCCTCCCCATCGACGCGCTGCGGGACTACCGGGCTTAGGCCCACGTTTGGCCGAGTACCGCGCACGGGGGCGATGGCGCTCTCATGGACGATGGACAAGCTCGGTCCCCTCTGCCGCAGCGTCGAGGACTGCGCGATTGTGCTCGACGCGATCTACGGACCGGACGGTCAGGACAATAGCGTCATTTCAGCGCCGTATCACTGGGATGCGCACCTCTCGCCCAAGCAGCTGCGCGTCGGATACGTGAAGTCCGCGTTCGACACACCGCAGATCGACCCGACAGATGCCAAGCGGACCCTGCACGCGACGAAACAGTTCGACGATGCCGCGCTCGATGTATTCAAGCGGCTCGGGATCAATCTGATTCCAGTCGACCTGCCTGATGTTCCGTACGACGCAATGCGAATCATCCTGACAGCCGAAGCCGCGGCAGCGTTCGACGACCTCACGAGATCGAATAGCGATAACGAGCTCGTCCAGCAGGGGAAGTTCGACTGGCCCAACACGTTCCGGACGTCGCGCTTCATTCCCGCCGTCGACTATGTCAACGCCAATCGCCTGCGCTCCATCGCGATTCAGAAGTGGGACGATCTCATGCGCACCGTCGATGTGATCGTGACGCCGACTGGTGCCGCGAATCTGGCGCAGCTTGTCGCCACGAACCTCACCGGACACCCCGCCGTGATCCTACCGAACGGGTTTCGAGACGATGGCACTCCCGTTTCGCTCACGTTCCTGGGCGGACTGTTTGAGGAGCCCAAGGTGCTGGCCGTCGCGCGGGCGTACCAGGAGGCGACAGGATTCCATCTGAAGCATCCGGTGGTTCCGCTGACTCCGCCCGCTCCACCTACTCCAGTTCCTCCCCCGAGCTGAGTGTCGCGAGCAAACTCCGCCCTCGAGCCGGTAGTCCTCGAAGGGAGCTTCGTGCGTCTCGAGCCGATGACGCTCGAGCACCACGCGCAGCTGACTGAAATCGGGCTCGATCCGGAGATATGGCGTCTTACTATCGTCATGATTCGGACCGGCGAGGAGATGCGAGGCTACATGGAATCCGCGCTCGCGCTCCAGCGCGAGGGAACGAGTCTACCCTTCGTCACGATCGAGCGATCCTCGGGACGGGTCGTCGGAAGCACTCGCTTCGGTAACTATGATGGTCCAAACCGCCGCATCGAGATCGGCTGGACGTGGCTCGCCCGTCCGTGGCAGCGGACCGCCATCAACACTGAAGCGAAGTATCTGTTGCTGACGCACGCATTCGAGAAGCTTCGCTGCGTCAGAGTCGAGCTCAAGACCGACGTGCTGAACGCGCCCTCGCGCAAGGCAATGCTGCGCATCGGAGCGAAAGAGGAGGGGATTCTTCGGAAGCACACGCTGATGTGGACCGGGCGTTACCGGGACAGCATCTACTACAGCATCCTCGACGAGGAGTGGTCACAGGTGAAGGGGCAACTCGAGAAAATGCTGGCGCGCTAACCGCGTTCGTCGATCACGGCGAATACGAGAACTCGAGCTTGAGATAGGGCGCTGACTCTCTGCTTGCGAAGCGTGCACCACCGACCGACTTATATCCAGCCGCTGCCGTCGTCCTGAGCTGCGGAGTCCAGGAGTATTCGAGGGTTGGTCCCGCCTGAAAGGAATTGCTCTTCGCCGGATCTTTTCCGCCGCCCTGCCCGACTACCTCGGCGCCGATTCGCGCGGGGTGCCTGCTTGAATGCCCGAATGGGACCGAGGCGCGGCCGCGCGCCCACGCGTACTGACTTCCGAAGTTGTAGTTCGCAAGCAGCTGCGTGTGCATCGCGCGCCTGCCCGCTCCGTTATGGTATGCGCCGACACTGGCCGAGGTGCCGTTGCTTCCGCCTCCTTCAGCTCCAGGCGCGCCAGCGTCAGGATGTTGAACCCACGTGTACCCCGCACCGAACGACACCCCGTTGTTACGACCAGCGTATGCCATCCCAAGCGTCGGCGACACTGCCGAAAGAGTTCTCGCCGAGGCAGGCACGTCGCGGATCAGCCGGTAGTGAAGCGAGTATGCGTTGGCGTTGAAATATGGCGACCACCCGAGCCCGCCCATGCCGACGTACACGCCGAGCAAGTAAAACTGACTGTGGCGCGTATCGAGCTCGGTCGAGCCGTAGAGCGACGGGTGAAACTCCGATAGCTTCGGTAGCTGCGCTTGCGCAGTTCTCGCTGCCGTTGTCAGACTCGCAATTGCCGCAAACGCGATAACCGCATTTCGATGTGTTGTCAGTCTCATTTTTCCTTCTCGGTTTGTGGTTCTTTCGACTATCAGTGCACGATGCGCGCGGATTTGATGGCGTACGTCGCTTCGTCTCGTCTTTTATAGGACGCTCGGCCAGAATCGCGGAAACTGATTCCACTGAAGAGCTCTCTCACGCTGAAAGATTTTCGCTAGCTTTTGGCGGTGCGTTTTTACCTTCCTCTCTCGAGCTGCGCCCTTTTCCTCGCCTGCGCGACGTCGATGACAAACAATCAGCACCCCCACACCATTGCCATTGTGAACGGCATCGTCTGGACGGGCGAACCGGACAAACCGTGGGCCGAGGCCGTCGCGCTGAGCGGCGACCGGATTGCGGCTGTTGGATCGACATCCGAGATTCGGCTTCGCGTGTCCCCGCAGACGAAGGTGATAGATGCGCGTGGTGGCATGGTCGTTCCTGGATTCATTGACTCGCATGTACACTTTCTCGCCGGCGGGATGAATCTCGCGTCGGTGCAGCTGCGCGACGCGAGAACTCCATCTGAGTTTATCTCGCGCATTAAGGCTTTCGCCGCGACTGTACCCCGAGGAACCTGGATCACGGGCGGGGATTGGGATCATCAGAACTGGGGCGGAGAGCTGCCGCGGCGTTCATGGATCGATTCAGTCACGCCCGACAATCCCGTCTGGATCAACCGCCTCGATGGCCACATGGCACTCGCCAACTCTGCGGCGATGCACGCCGCCGGGGTGCCGATGTCGGGGGGCGACATAGTAGGCGGCACGATCACCCGCGATGCTTCCGGACAGCCGAGCGGAATCTTCAAGGACAACGCGCAGGAGCTGATTGATCGGGCGGTTCCGGATCCAGGTCCGGCGATGCTCGATCGCGCCCTCGATGCGGCGATGACTTACGCGAACGAGCGCGGCGTAACATCCGTCGACCACATGGGGACGTGGTCGGATCTCGCGGTGTTCGAGCGCGCGCACCGCGCTGGAGAATTGCGGACGCGAATTTACGCCGCTGTGCCTCTTTCCACATGGGCTCGACTACGCGACACCGTGGCGGCGCGCGGACGGGGAGACTCATGGCTGCGCATCGGGGGGCTCAAGGGATTCGTCGATGGGTCGCTCGGCTCGCACACGGCGGCAATGATGCAGCCGTTCACCGATGCACCAAGCGATAGCGGGTTGCTCGTCAACACGCCGGAGAATCTCTACTCATGGACGTCCAACGCCGACAAAGCGAATCTGCACGTCATCGTACACGCGATCGGTAATCGCGCTATCAATCTCCAGCTCGGCATCTTCGAGCGGGTGGAGCGCGAGAATGGCACGCGCGACCGGCGCTTCAGAATCGAGCATGCGCAGCACATCGCACCGTCGGACATACCTCGTTTCGGCGAGTTGGGTGTGATCCCGAGCGTGCAACCGTACCATGCAATCGACGACGGGCGCTGGGCGGAAAAGGTCATCGGTCCCGAGCGGGCAAGAACGACCTACGCGTTTCGCACTCTCCGGGACACGCGTGCCAGGCTGGCCTTCGGAAGTGACTGGCCGGTCGCGCCCGCGACTCCGCTGGAAGGCATTTATGCAGCAGTTACGAGAAGAACGCTTGACGGCAAACATCCCGACGGCTGGATTCCAGAGCAGAAAATCACGGTCGAAGATGCGTTGCGCGCTTACACCACCGGCGGGGCCTACGCATCCTTCGAAGAACGCGAGAAGGGATCGCTAGCGCCGGGCAAGCTGGCCGACGTTGTGATCATCGATCGCGATCTGACGAAAGTCGCGCCGGAGACGATCCGCGACGCGAAGATAGATTACGCAATCGTCGGCGGGCGAATCGTCTACGATCGCAAGGCCACATCCCGATGACGGAGAAGAAGGAGCGCTGATGGCTTCAAAGAACGAATGTAAGTTTTACCGCTGGGACTCGATGAAAAAGGAGCGGGTGTCCGATATGCTTGAGCGCCGGCTCATTACGGGCGATCGCATGATGCTCGCGCACGTGTACCTGAAGAAAGGTTGCATCGTGCCGAAACACTCGCACGAGAACGAGCAGCTCACCTACATCCTCGAGGGCGCTCTGAAGTTCTGGATCGGCGACGACGGAGCGGAGGAGATCACGGTTCACGCGGGTGAGGTGTTGCTCATCCCTTCCAATGTGCCGCACAAGGCCGAGGCACTCGAGGAGACTCTCGACGTCGATGTCTTCAGTCCGCCACGGCAGGACTGGCTGGACAAGAAAGACGATTACCTGAGGCGCTGACCTTGGATCTCGGTCTTCGCGGCAAGGTCGCACTGGTCTCCGCCAGCAGTAAAGGTCTCGGTCGCGCGATCGCCGAAGAGCTGGCGGCTGAAGGAGCAAATCTCGTTATCTGTGCGCGTGGCGAGGATGCGCTTCGTCAGACGGCAGAATCGATCCGTAAGAGCTCAGGCGTTACCGTCGTCGATGTTTCGGCCGATGTCTCTGGGCAATCGGGAATCGATCGCGTCGCGAAAACGGCGCTCGATAAGTACGGAAAGGTCGACATTCTCGTCACGAACTCGGGCGGACCACCGAGCGGACCGTTCGAGAGCCTGACCGCGGAAATGTGGGATGCGGCCACACGCCTGCTTCTGGCGAGCGCCGTCGGACTGGCGCGCGCTCTTTTGCCCGGAATGAAAGAGAGAAATTGGGGACGGATACTCAACGTGACGTCGATCGCGGTCAAGCAGCCGATTGACGGACTGATGCTCTCCAACAGCCTGCGCGCGGCGGTGACTGGATTCGCGCGCACACTCGCCAACGAGGTCGCGCCGTTCAGGGTGACGGTGAACAACATCATGCCGGGCTACACGCGCACCGATCGTGTCGAGGAGCTCGCTCGTGCCGCCGGTGGGAGATCCGGCGCTACGGCGAACGACACCTTCGCCAAATGGGAAAAGGAGATTCCGATGGGCCGGCTTGGCGAGCCGCGCGAGCTCGCCGCCCTTGCCGCCTTTCTAGCGTCTGAGCGCGCGAGCTACATCACGGGCAGCTCGATCGCGGTCGACGGAGGCTGGATCCGCTCGCTCTTGTAGTCTTCACTAAAACCAGCCTGGCGAGTAAACGCTGCAGGCACTGGTGACATCATCTATTCGGACGAGTCTCCGGAGATGTCGCGTGTTCGCAAGTTCGGACGCAGTGCCCACGCAACCATATATTCCCCTCACAATGAGCGTCAGCCGATTCGATAAGAGCGGGGGTCGCGGCGCGAGTCCAACGTACCGTGATCGGGCTGTGTACGCTCTCGACGCGCAGCTGGCATCGCTCGCTTCCTCAGGGGACGATTCCGCGTTCACGACTCTCGTCACGCGCTTTCAGCCAGCGGTATTCCGCTGGGCGCTGATGTTCGCCAGCGATCCCGATGAGGCGGAGGATATCACCCAGGAAGTTTTCGTTCGGACGTATCGCGAGCTGGGCCAGTATCGTTCCGACGGCCCGCTCGACGCCTGGCTGTACAGGATTACCAGGAGGGCCGCGACGCAGATGCGGCGAACGCGCAGGCGTCGTGGCCGTCTCGCGCTCTCGCCCGCGGCCCAGCCGCTCCGCGACGTTTACACGACCGATCCCGGTGGGCGCGTAGATCGCGAGCGCGCCGCCAGCGTGATCCGCGAGCTTTTCACCGAGCTTCCTCGTCGCCAGCGAGAGATTTTCGAACTGGTCGATTTGCAGGGATTCTCGCCCGCCGAAGCCGCCGAGCGGACGGGAATGAAGCCGGTCTCGGTGAGAGCCAATCTTTTTAAAGCGCGCAAGGCCATCCGGGAGAGCCTGCTCGCGACCCACCCGAGCTACCGTGAGCTTTCCCGATGACTTGCGAAGAGTGCCTTTCAGAGCTCGCTACCGGCTCGCTGAGGGAGATGGCTGGCGATTCCGCGGTGATACAGCACTGCGCTACTTGTCCGGATTGCTCGCGTCTCACGACGCTTCTCCGCGACAGGGAATACAACGCCGCCAATGTGCTCAACAACCTTCCGCCGATGAGCAATCCGATCACTCTCGCGGAAACCGCCGTGACCACAGCGCACCGTCGACGCGTGGGGCGTGTAGTCGTGATGCTGAGTGGCGCCGCGCTCGTGGTTACGATCTGGTTCACGGCGGCGACCCTGATCCTTCCCGCAATGCGAAGCGATGGGCCAACAACGTCGACATTGCTCACGGAAACGATTCCGCTCTCATGTCTTTCGCCGCAGCAGGCAGCGGACATCATCGATCCCTATCTCCGCACGCGTGGCAGCCTTTACTATGTTCCCAAATCCGGCATCTCGGCTATCACGGTGCGAGGTACCGCGGCGCAGCTGCGCAAGTCCAAAGATATCATTCGGAATTTCGAAAGCGATCCGGCTGCCGCTTGTCGCATTACCGGCGGCGGACAAGGGAGCGCGGGATCGAACAAAGTGCCCACCGCGCCAGCAGAACGGGCCGAGGCGAAGGAGCGGACCGAGTCAAAGGAACGGACCGAGCCGAAAGAGCGGACCGAGCTGAAGAAGCAATAGGCATCAATTCCGATCTAAATCGGCGTCATAACCCAACCCTTACAACCGTAGGGCTGTCTAAATCTGGCGACGGCAAGAAGCATCGCCCGCCACTTCAACCCGTTCCGATCCAATGGTCATTCGTCGTGCGCTCCGGTGCCTCGCTGTATTGACAGTTCTCGCCGCTTCAACCTCGGTCGCCGCACAGAACCCTTCGTATCCGGGTCAGCCAGCGGGGCAACCGCCCGCCTCTTCGACATCGCCGCCTCCAGCGTCGGCGGTTCGCGTCATGCGCGCCAGCCGTTCCACCGGCACCATCAACATCGATGGAAAATTGAACGAGCCGGCGTGGGCGGCGGCGGTTCCATCGGGCGACTTCACCCAGAGCTATCCCAACGTCGGAGCCAAGGCCACCGACCCAACCGAAGTCCGGGTTCTCTACGACGACGATGCACTCTACGTCGGAGTGCGGATGTTCGACTCTCGTCCTGACTCGATCGCCGCCCAACTCGCTCGGCGCGATGCGTCCGGGATTTATTCGGACTGGCTGCACGTGATGGTCGACTCCTACCACGATCGCCGCACGTCGTTCCGCTTCTCGGTGAACCCCCGGGCCGTGCAGAAGGATGTTCTGGAGTTCGACGACAACAAGGGTGAAGACCTCAATTGGGACGCCGTCTGGCAGGTCGCGACCAATGTGGATTCCGCAGGCTGGACGGCGGAGTACCGCATCCCATTCTCTCAACTTCGTTTTCAACGAGCCCAGAACGGGGTCGAACGTCTTTGGGGAATTCAGATCATGCGCGACATTGCCCGCCGAAACGAGCGCGATAGTTGGTCTCCGTGGAAGCAAACGGATCCAGGGTTCGTCTCGTTCGAGGGCGATCTGGCAGGAATAGTGGATATCCCGACTCCGCGTCGTCTCGAAGTGATGCCGTACGCGAGCGCCAAGCTGACCCGCGCGCCTGGTGATCCCGCGAATCCGTTCTATTGGCCCAACGATACCAAGCCCTCGGCAGGCGTTGATCTCAAGTACGGACTTCCGAGCGGACTCACTCTCACCGCCACTGTCAATCCTGATTTTGGTCAGGTCGAAGTAGATCCCGCGGTGGTCAACCTCTCGGCGTACGAGACGTTTTTCCCCGAGAAGCGCCCGTTCTTCGTCGAGGGAGCGAACATTTTCAACATCGGATCCGTCAACGGTGGACCGTCATACGGCAGTCAGCAGATATTCTATTCTCGCCGAATCGGGAGACCCCCGCAGCGTTTCGTCAACGGACAATTCGTGGATGCACCCGACGCGACAACGATCATTGGCGCTGGCAAGCTGACCGGAAAGGTGGGAGCGTGGACGGTTGGAGTGCTCAACGCGCTTACCGCCGAGGAGAAAGCACGCGTGATCGACGGCGCGAACGTCGAGTCGTCAACTCCGGTCGAGCCGCTCACAAACTATTTCGTGGGACGGGTGCGCCGGGACTTCCGCGACGGTCAAACCCTTCTCGGGCTCGGCGGCACAGCCGTGAATCGCGATGTGAGCGATAGCGCCTTCAAAAACCTGCTTCGCTCAGGCGCTGACGTTGGCAGCGTCGATTTCGAGCATAATTGGGCAAAAAAACAGTGGCAGCTGACGGGAGCGTTATCGAGGTCTCTCATCGAAGGATCAAGAGCCGTGATCCGAAATGCTCAGCAATCGAGCGCGCGCTATTACCAGCGCCCCGACGCCGACTATCTCTCCGTCGACACGACCGCCAGTTCGCTCGGCGGTTATTCGGCCAAGCTTGGCCTCAACAAATCGGGGACCTGGTCATTCTCCGCAACCGCGAAATCGATCAGCCCGGGATTCGAGGTGAATGATCTCGGGTTCATGGGTCGCGTTGATTACCGAAACATCGGTGCGGGAGGGTCTTACAATAACCTCGAGGCGGGGAAGTTTCTCAGGAGCTATAACCTG
>WNEZ01003663.1_pt1 | contig 22025 bp, 22 predicted proteins | sample 5400521 | NCBI WGS metagenome assembly WNEZ01 (sample SAMN13153339, study PRJNA577476) | soil metagenome | isolation source: 120 cm saprolite under Douglas fir tree site 2 hole 1 replicate 1 | place: USA:California | collected 2015-04-18 | reverse complement strand
TCTGACAAGCGGGCGACGTTGCTGAGCGCTTCGCATCCAGGTGCGAAGCCGGGTCAAGAGCGTGAACAACGGCTTGAGATTCGACTCCGCCAGGAGCACCTGGATCATCTGGATGAACTGAAAGCGGCCATCCCCCAGGCGCGGGAATCGGTGCTCACCTTCAACGTACTGGATGTCCCAATTGACCTGGTGACGGAACGAGCGCTCCAATTGCTCAAAGCGTTTCAAGTCGAATATAAGATCCATCCTTTGCTTGAAGAGCATGATGCCTTCGCTCAAGGCTAGATAGGCCGGTTTTTCGATGCACATGTAAGGAAGATGAGTTCAGACTGGCGGCGTCCTTTCCTGCGGTCGATAGGGACCTGTAATGTGCTCAAAACGTGGACGGTAACGAGTCTCATGATACTCTTCAGGATTCACACGTCGAGCAGGCAGATCCTTACCAGGGATATCTGTATAGACAAAACGTCCCTCACGGTGTGCTGCCATCACGCCATATCTACCATTTTTGACCGAACTCATCACCAGGTTGGCATAGTAAATCGCCATGTGCTTGTCGTAGACCTCCGGTTCGCCACTGCGCAGGAAATACGTGAGGTCAACCGCCAGGAAGCGTACTCCTGGGATGCGCTTGCCGAGTTCGTCTGCCAGGAATTCAGCCACGTTGTTCTTTTTCCGATGACCGTAGGCGTCGGCTGGCCCTACTTCAGGCACCGGCATACCCAGGTTAGCGCCCTCTGAAAGGACTATCGTCGAATAGTGATCTGGATTCTTCTGCCTATCCCCGGCAACCAGTTCAGTCAGCCTCTCGATATTGGCGGGTATCTCGGGAATCAGCAGGCGATCAGCCCAGGTAACAATGGCAGCTTCCAATGCTGTAAAGCCAGCGTCACGCCCAAACATGCGGAAGAGGACGGTCTCGCTGTGCGACGCGGCGGTGGAACGGATATGGCCGATGAACTCTGCCGCCCGGCTGATCGCGGTTTGGAATCCGATGCAGTAATCGGTGCCGGGCACGTCATTGTCCATCGTCTTGGAGATGCCCCAGACAGGGACGCCCTTTGCTGCCAGGATAGCCCCGTAACTCAAGGTATCATCCCCGCCGATCACCACGAGGCCATCCAGTTCAAGGAATTCCAGGTTGGCTAACACTTCGCCGGTAAGATCAACTCTGTCATCTGGCCTGTGACCGGCACCATAGGATGCAAGGTGTGGCGGCAGATCGCTGACCCTGGTATTTGCCGGATTAGTGCGTGTGGATTGCAAGATCGTACCGCCCGATCTATCGATATTGCGGGTGTTCAGGCGTGTAAAAGGCATGAGGTAGCGGCCCTGCCACGTTCCGGGATTCTCTGAGTGAAATATCAGATCTTCCTTCCTGCGCGAGCGATCGAGGAACGTGATGCCCTCCCACCCAGACCGCAGTCCGGTAACGCGAATATGCTCCGGTTCGGCGTGATAAACCAGTGCTTTAATGGCGGCATTCAGTCCCGGAACGTCGCCGCCTCCCGTCAGCACGCCGATTGAGCGAACAGGTGTTGCTAGTTGTCCTCCCATAGTGTATTCTCTCCTTTCCTGCTTGCACCTCCTGGCTATCAAGCAAGCTACTGTATAGCTACACATGCTGAAAAACACAGTTCCTTACGGAAGAGGATAAGACGTTGATCTTACAACGGCATCACAGCGCCGGACGACAAGATCACAAACCGATCACTATAGTTTTGCCTGCTGTTTGCTGTGCGCTAACAGCGGCTCGAGCGCGCAGGAGGCTGTATGTGCCTTGGGACTGTCAGTGCGGCTTCGGTATCTTCTAGTTATGTTTCTTTGCAATCAAGCTGGGACAATCGATTTCGATAGGCTCTGCACCCCTAGAGGCGGTTCGAGAGGGTACAAGGGAAGCATGCACCTTCCTGATGCATTCCCTTATTCCTCATGCACAGGCCGAAGAGCAAGTCTTGTATCCCACTATTGGGAGGCTCTTGCGCACACTAGAGGCAACCGCCACAATGAGCCGCGATCACCTTGAAGTCATTCGGCTCACCGAAGAATTGGAGGAAGCAAGGTAAACATCAATCACTAAGCACCGTGATTACGAGCAATTATCGCTAGTTGCTCTGGAGTCCCAACCAGGATCACCGTATCGCCTTCATCTATACATGTTTCCGGGCGATTCCCTATCACCAGGCCGCCCGGCTTTTTTAAAGCCAGAATCATTGGTCCTGCGCTCATCGTTTTCTGTGCATCCACAAGCGTTTTGCCAAGAAGCGGTGAATGTACAGGGAGCGTCACTTCCTGGACCGCTATACCCGGATGCTCCGCGTTTATAAGACTGTCAAAAAAATCCATAACGGTGGGCTGTAGCGCTAGATTTGCCATGCTGTGTCCACCAATGGAGTACGGAGAGAGGACGCGGTCTGCTCCCGCCAGCTTGAGCTTCGCAACGGTTTCATCCTCATTAGCGCGTGCAATAATGAACAAGCCAGGATTGAGATTGCGGGCGGACAGCGTGATAGAGAGGTTACTGGCATCCTGGTCGGTTGCTACAAAGAGCACCTGTGCATGGCGAAGAGACGTTTGCTGGTTCATAGGATGTTCCCCTCACTTATCTGTTAACCCTCCTAATGTATTTTATCCTAGTGGTCTGACCACCAAAATGTGACAAGTTCAAAAGTCAACATGCAAAGCCATCGTGTGAGCGTTAGCACGATGGCTTCTCCTTCCCAGCGTGGTTTCACGTCACCCTGGCTCTGCGCTGGGAGTTGAGAGATGAAAGAGCGTCCAACGAGGTCTGCGTATGTTTTTCTCGCACATGGTGAACGTGGTACGTAGCGCAGGGCCGGAGTGGACCGATGTCGAACCCGGGCAAGCGAGAGCCTTTCCTCACCCACCCGATCGAGACGCGCGCCAGGTTCACTCCCTTTCAGCCGTCGAGGGAGCCCGCTCGACGCCTGAGTCCAGGATCACGAGATCGAGATGGCGAAGGTGCTCGGGGTCGGCGACCACATGGATCTCGACGATCTTGCCGCTCATGATCGTGAGCCTGAAGACGAGGACCTGTTGCCCACGCCGGGCCACGGCTCCCACGGCTCCGTTCACCAGCGCCGGTTGCAACCCCCTGACGCGCCCGGAGATCTGCCGGGCCACGGCTCTTGCACCGCGGACTTCGCCTGGCGCGCCCACAGACACGGCGGCGCGATCGGCTCGCAAGACCACATCCGGGTCGAGCAGTGTGAGCAGCGCGTCGAAGTCCCCGTCGCGCGAGGCTTTGAGGAAGGCGTCGACCACTTCTCGGCCTCCTGGATGATCCGCTTCTTTTCCCCTCCCGGCCTCCCGCACCCGGCGACGTGCGTGGCTCGCCAGCTTCCTTGTAGCTGCCTCCGAGCGCCCGACGATGGGGGCAATCTCCTTGAAGGGCACGTCGAAGAGATCGTGCAGCACGAAAGCCAGGCGCTCGGCTGGCGAAAGCGTGTCCAGGACGATGTGCAGCGCCTGGCCGACCGAGTCGGCCAGCAGCATTTCTTCCTCAGGGTCGATCCTGTCCTGCTGGTCAACGCCAGATTCCTGTACCACCAATCCGATGGGCTCCTCACGGCGCGATTTGCGCGAGCGCAGCATGTCCAGGCAGATCCGCGCCACCACGGTGGTCAGCCATCCGCGCAGATTCCCGATCCCGATCTCGTCGGAACGGCTGAGGTGGAGCCAGCCCTCTTGTACGGCGTCCTCCGCTTCGGGGAGCGAGCCGAGCATGCGGTAGGCGACTGCCCGCAGGTGGGGACGTTCAGCCTCAAATTGTGCGGCCAGCCAGTCGTTTTTCTCCATTCCTCCTCTTCCCTTTAGCTCAGCGGTAACACTTCTTCGGTATGTTCCGTCAATAAAGTGACGGGTGAAACCTCCCCGATGTGACCATTCGTTCATCGGTTGCCTTTCCTCGTCACATTCCGTCATCCTCTCGACGGGCAAAACTCATGTTCTGTAATAGGGAGATGAACTCCCCTGCAACACAAGTGAGCGAGAACATCTCGGTCGAAACCGAGATGAACCGCTTCAGTTTCTCAGAAAGCGAGAGTGATCATGCACACACAGATGAAGCAGACTCGCCTCTGGCCTCGACGGCTGTCGACGGGCCTGTGCTGGTTCATCGCTGTCGAATTCTTCTTCCTCGCGCCGTTCAAGTTCTCTCCAGTCGGGGTCCTTGGGTGGCCATCGTACTTTGTAAAGTTTGTGGCCTGGGGCTATCCCGCCTGGTTCTCGGTCGTCATCGGTGCCTGCGAGCTGGTTGCTGCGGTCCTGCTGACCCTGCCGCGCCGGCGGTTCCTGGGGGCCGTGATACTGGTAGCCATTCTGACGGGGGCGGTGACCACGCACATTGTCGATCATGATATGCTTGCCGACCACTTCACGGCACCGATAGAGCTGGTCTTAGCAGGCATCGCGGCTTTGACCCAGTGGCCAGCGGATTGGAGGGAGCCGTTGAAGTTCGGGCCTCGGGAGGCGTCGTCGGACGCTGCCACCCACTCGGGTTCCTCCCTCGGTCACCTTCCTTCCTCGTCTTCCGTCAAAGGAGTGACCAAAGCAATTCCCCCGATCTCATCGGGAGATCAGCTCGAAGGGGAAGATCGAGCGGGGAATCTCGTCAAGCAAGATCGAAACTGAGGCCAGTAACGCCCAGGTTTTAGAAAAGGAGAAATCATGAAGTACATGCTACTGTTTTACGCAAACGCATCTCAAGCACCACACTATACCGCTGAAGAAGGCCGAGCCGCAAGGCAAGGCTGGTTTGACCTCCTGGCGGACATGAAAGCTGCCGGAGTGTATCTCTCGAATCATGGACTTGCCCCAGTCACCGACGCGACGACGGTGCGCGTTCGGAATGGCGAGACGGTCGCCACTCCTGGTCCGTTTGCTGAAACGGATGAGCAATTGGGCGGATACTTTCTGCTCGACTGCAAGAACCTCGACGAAGCGATTGGTTGGGCCGCGAAAATTCCCTATGCGAAGGGCGGCTCGATTGAGATCCGCCCGGTGATTACATACGCCGAGAGGTGACAAGATAAGCCATGCTTATCAGATGGGGAGGTGGCTGCTCGCCCGCCATCTCCCTGTCTGATGTCTCCTGGTCTCCATCTCGTGCGCGTGCGTCGTGGGATGACCGCTGGAGGAAAACTCGTTGCCCAACCCGTGGGCAGGCATTTCCAAGAGCTACCCAGGGGCTGTCTCCTCCAACTCCGCCTCAAGAACAGGATAGAGCCGTTTAAGCTTGATCCGCGCATCCTGGGTGGTAAAGCGCCAGTTCACCTTGACCTGTTGAGTATTCCGCTCAGCTTCCCAGGCTGCTATCTCTTGCCGGAGCATCTCTTCCTCTCCGATCCGTTGATCTAAACATTGCCCGCTCAACACGGCCAACTCAATCTCTGCCATGTTTAACCAACTGCCGTGCTTAGGCGTGTAGTGCATCTCGATCTTCTGACGAATGCGCCAGGCTTTCTCCGGCTCAAACGTCTCGTAGAGTGAGGAAAAGTCATGCGTGTTCAAATTGTCCAGCACGAGGACGATTTTCTCCGCTTCTGGGTAATGGACATCAACGAGATCACGCAGCACGTGGGCAAAATCCAGTTTGGTGCGACGTGTGCTCACCGTCACATGCCGCCTGCCTGTGAGCGGTTCAAAGCACATGAAGAGGCTACAGACGCCTTGTCGTTCATACTCGTAGTCATAGCGCTCCGCCTGGCCAGGTTCAGCCGGGATGGGCACCCGTGTTTCGCTGACCAACTGCTTGCTGGTCTCGTCCAAGCACACTTGTGGGTAACGAGGATCATATGGCCTCGTGTAGATATCCAGCACCTCTTCCATCTGGCAGACAAAGGAGGCATTGGCCTCAGGAGGAATACAATACTGCTCGCGCTGCCACGGCTTGAGTTCGTTTTTTTCAGGACCTGTCGAACTGTCTCACGCCCAACCCGCTCGACATACCCCAGTTCCACCAGTTTATCGGCCAGCAACCGGATGGTCCAATGCACGTGCCCGGATGGCGCCGGTGAACACGCCAGAGCAATCAGGTGGGCTTCTGCCTCTCCGTCGAGTCGTCGCAGACGATGTCCACAGGGCAAACGACGCTCCAGGGCAGCAGTCAGACTCTGCTCAACAAAGTGTTGGCGCACTCGCCCAATGGTCGTGGTGCTCACGTCCAGCGCCTCGCTGATGTGCTCGTCCGTCCAGCCCGGCCCTTCTGGACTTGCATCGGCTTTGAGCAAGATGCGGGCGTGGAGGAGTTTGCGTGCCGCTGCTTTCCCTGCGGAAAGCATCTGGTGAAGAGCTGCACGTTCCTCTTCGGTCAGTTTCACAATGTACTTCTTGTTCACGTTTGTTCTCCCTGAACTTGTTCCGTAGCTCAAGGATACAACACGGCTTGCCAACTCCCCAAATCGTGGTGGTCAGACCACTAGCTACCCGTATCTTGAAAAACTCCTCCCAACGTATCAGACCATACCGGCTGCTACAGCAAGCTGCTATAATTGTAGGAAACTGCGCGTACATCAAAGCAAGGAGGCTCACGTGCTGAAATCTAAACGCCCTCAGGAAGAGATTTTTGCCTCGTTTGATTGGTGGGATAAAGGGTGCTTTCTCAATCAGATGACCGGTGATCGCTGCGATTACATGGCCTCATCCATCAACAGAGTGTTTGGAACAGGGGCGCTTGCGCAGCAGGATATTTTGGAGGTGGGTTGTGGTGGAGGCCTTATCTGTGAGCAGCTCGCGCAGCGCGGGGCAGTAATGGTGGGGATAGACCCATCTGAGGGGGCATTAACTACTGCCCGCACTCACGCTCGCGAGCACGGGTTGGGTCACAATATCTACTACCAGCAAGGCTATGCGGAGTCGCTGCCATATGCAGACGGAAGTTTTTCAGCGATCGTCTGTTTCGATGTTTTGGAGCACGTGCGCGATCTGCCGGCCACAATTAAGGAAGTTGCGCGTGTCCTTGCTCCAGGAGGGGTCTTCGTCTTTGATACTATCAACCGCACCTTGATTGCGCGAGCAGTGCTCATCTGGTACGGCGAAAACTTCCCAAGCGGTGGCCTAAAGCCTGGCATTCATAAGTTTCACGGCTTTATCAAGCCCATTGAACTACAGGGCTTGCTCGCCGTAAATGGCTTGCAGGTGCGCGAGCTGACGGGCTTCATGCCTCGTGGGTTCGTCAAAGGCCACGTTAAAATGGGGCCAGGCTGGTTTAAGAGCGTAGCGTACGTAGGCTATGCAACCAGGGCGCGATGATTAATCTGCCAGCCACTCTTGTTTCTCTTCCTTTGACATCGTACTTTTCTCAATCGCTTCGGCAAAGCTCTGTCTCTTCTGGCTAATTTGATTGCTGCGTGCTGCCTGGGCTGTTTGACGACGATCGAGCGTAAAAGCCGGCTGACTGGTATTCAGTAGAATGCTAAACTGCTCTGCACTGACCTGGAAAAAGTGCGCCAGTCGCGCCAGTTGCCGTTCGCTCAGGCTGAGCAACTCAATCGCGCCATCCTCGAATTTCTTCCACACGTCAACACCCAGGTGTAGCCCACGAGCTGCCCCTGCCAGGCTCAGCCCTTTCTGCGTGCGCAGGTCTCGCAGGCTAGCAACCGTCGATGAAAAGACCCGTTCTAGTGCACTCGCATATGCGCGTTGTGTCAATGGCAATAAATCGGCCTGTTGTGCATCTGCCACGCCTGGTTCAGTAATACGGTATGCTGCGATGAAATCAATTAACGCGTCTTGCGCCTCGGGGTGATCGCGCAGCAAGGTAATTTGTGCTTGCTTATCTCCCGCCTCTTCGGCGTCTAACCAGGCCATCTTTATTTGCCGCAATTCGTTGTTATCCATATCTATCTATTCCTTTCCTACTCGCCATCAATATTACTGTGGTATCTGTGTATAAGCCGCCTGTTCTCTCGTGATACGCTCGCGGAGGTAACTGCGTGCTCGTTCATAGCGCAGGCGAATAGTCCGTTCAGTGCGCTTACAAATAACAGCGATATCATCCCATTTCATACCCTCGATAGCCCGCAGGACCATGATCTTGCGATCCATTGGATCAGATAAGAATGTCAGGATGCGCAGGCTTTCCTCGTGCGCATGCAGATGTTCGTACTGATCGTGGGGATCTGCCACATCTGCCGGAGGTGGGGCATCGCTATCTACCGGCATGGCCTGCAAAGGCTCTATCAATACGCGTGGTACATGATGGGGGCGGCCTGACGGTCGTCCCTCTTCATCCCGCTGGTAACGCAACCCCTCCTGGCGTAAGATGCGGTTGAATTCATCCACGCACAGGCAGCGCACATAGTGAATAAAGTTTTGCGTTATAAATACTTCTTTAGGGTTCATCGCTTCGCGCAGCAGGTGCTCGCTCATGTTGGCGATAGCTTCTTCACGCAGCTCTGGCCGGTGACGCAGCCCCCAGGTGTGGTGCTGGAACTCTGGCGCACTGCGTCCCAACAGCACCTCGCAGAGCATGCGAGCATCCTCTGTATCGCCCTGTGCCTGTAAAGCGCGTATATTCAGTACCAGTTCAATCTCGCTTATCTCGTAACGGCCTTCCGTTGTTCGACGCCGCAGGCGCTCCTTAAGTGTGGGGTCATGTAGATCGATCATATTGTTTCCCCCAAAATAGTCATGCATGGTTCTTTTTGGGCTACTGCATACAAATTCTTCATCTCATACAAAAACCGGAAATCGCGTTTGTTGCACATAGCATATCAGAATTTGGCAGAGCTGAAAAGAAGCATCTTGCATGCTCTGACTCTTGCCCTGCACATTGAAGATACAATGGTACCCTTTCCATGATACCTAAGTTGCTTGCTTTCCCCCTTGACCGTTCTATAAACTAGAGGAGCGGGACGCTCCGCAGGTTAATTGCTGTGTTTAAAAAGCAAGACTTCTGGGGAATAGAAAGGCCAGTTTAAGAGGTCTTGACTCGGATATACATAAAAAGCTAGTGTATCACATACTATACTTTCCGGCTGATGTGGAGGGAATTAAACGTGCTAGAAGTCTTACCAAAGATCGCGAAGATGCAGGCATCCTACGTGCTGGGCAAACCGCTGGCCCTGCCCATGAATCTCACGATTAGCGTCAGTTATCGCTGCAACTCGCGCTGTAAAACCTGTAATGTGTGGCAGCGGCCCAACGATGACTTCACCTTGGAGGAGTACGACAAAACCTTTGCCTCCATTGGCCGTGATGCCTACTGGTTCACCTTTAGCGGGGGCGAACCGACGTTGCGCAAAGACCTGCCCGAGATGGTCGCCTCCGCCTATCGCCATTGCCGGCCCGGCATCATCAACATCCCCACCAATGGCATTCAAGATAAGATCATCCCCGATCGCATCGAACGCGTGCTGCAGGCCGCTCCCACCAGCGATGTGATCGTCAACCTGTCCTTAGATGGCGTGGGCGAGAAACATGACATCGTGCGCGGCGTCAAGGGCAATTTCGAGCGCGCCATGCGCACCTATGCCGGGCTGAAGGCCTTGAAAGGGCGTTATAAAAACTTCACGTTGGGGGTGCATACGGTGATCTCCACCTTCAATATCGACGAGTTTGAGCACATCTACGCCTTTGTGCGCGACGAGCTCAAACCCGACTCCTACATCAGCGAGATCGCGGAAGAGCGGGTGGAGCTGGACACGGTAGGCATGGGCATCACGCCGCCCATCCAGAAGTACCAGCCGGTGATCGAACGCTTGCAGGAGGGTATTCGGAACGCCGAGTTTAGTGGTGTGTCGCGCATCACGCAGGCGTTCCGTGACCGCTATTATGACATTGTGAAGCGTACCCTGGTGGAGCAGCGGCAGGTGATCCCGTGCCTGGCAGGGATTGCCTCGGCGCAGATTGCACCCAATGGAGATGTGTGGACTTGCTGCATCCGCGCGGAGTCGGTGGGCAACCTGCGCGAGCACGACTACGATTTTCGGGCGACGTGGAGCACGGTCAAGGCTGATGAACTGCGCCGGAGCATCAAGGCGGGGGAGTGTTATTGTCCCCTGGCCAATGCCTCCTATACCAACATGCTCTGCCATACTCCCACCCTGACCAGCGTTGGTCTGCACGTCGCCAAAGGAACGGTCATGGCGGCGTTGCCATCCAGCAATCATGGCAAATCCGCCAAACTACGCAACCTGCCCGTAATCAATGCCGCTGACGAAGCTCACCTCTCCAATGGCCACTCGAATGGACATGACGCTGATGCAACGGTAGAAATACAAGCCTAACACATAAAAGCTAAGGGTATCCAACAAGGATGCCCTTATTGAGAACTAAAATCACTCTCTCAGGACGTGCTAAACCGCGTCCTGTTTTGTGCCTTGTACTTTCCGGCCACGTGCTGGAGATATGGCACGCAGGTGGGAGTTCGTCTCCTGGAGGAAGACCCTCCGCAGGCGTTCGATTTCCTGCCGTAATTCAGCCATCTCCTCGATATGCAACTGTTCGTAAGCCGCCAGGCGCTGTTGTAAAAGCAATAGCTCGTATGCAATATTCCCTTGCTCTGCTTGCAGCGTTATAGGAACCTCGTGCGGTTCTTCTGCCGTGAGAGATGCGAGACTTTCCTCTACCACTTCACCCTCTATCTCGACAATATGCGATCCGGCATACCGCTTCTGACCGGAAACGCTATTAACCTGGTAGTCCCCTTGTTGCTGGTTATTCATAAAGTCTTCCCCTAAGATGATTTCTATACCTATCCGACTACTATTATGAGGTATTGCTATTTCTGGTACAATGCCAAGTGTATACTCAAACACGCACATTCGTATCAAAATCTTAACAGAGCTTGCTTCCTTACATAGGAAGATTATCCTATCAAGATGAAAGGATGATTAAGAAAATCGTTACATGTATGTAAGGGGATAAAAAATGATAAGAAGCTTGTTCGGTACCTTCCATCGATACACACCGGACACCATGTTAGGGAGCAATTATGACATCTGCATTTCTACCTTCTCATCACACTGTTCCTGTAACGCCTGGCACAGGTGCTGCAACTTCTGAATCTCAGCAGGAAGTGGTGGGAACAACACACATGGAAGCACGGGTGGAGATGCCGGACACGGTGAAGCATTCAAAACAAAAGCCTATTCGTGTCCTGGTTGTTGATGATCACGAGATTGTGCGCAAAGGTCTGTGTACGATGCTCGGCGAGCAAGATGACTTCGAGGTTGTTGGGCAAGCTAGCTCAGGCAACCTGGCCGTTACGCTCGCCATGCAACTGCAACCAGACATTGTATTGCTCGATATTTTCCTGGGCGCATTTAATGGACTGGATATTGCCCAGCAACTGCACCGCGCTTGTCCAAAAACACGTGTTGTGATACTTACAGGGCTCACCGATGAAGGCCATCTCTTTCGCGCTATGCGTATCGGTGTTCATGGCTACCTTCAGAAGGCGCTTCCCATTGATGAGCTGTTGACGGCTCTGCGTGCCGTGCAGCAAGGTGAGCGCGTCATCGGCGAACCTCGCGCTGTAACGCAGGTGCTGGGCGAGTTTGAGAGGCTTACAAAAGAACAGGAGCGCGTGCGTTCAGGACTCAGCGACCTGGAGATTGAATTGGTACGGCTGGCGGCGGCTGGATGCAGCAATAAAGAGATTGCCTCCCGCCAGTTCTGGAGTGAAGTGACCGTAAAGCGCAAAATGCAGGACATCTACCGCAAGTTGCAGGTGACCGACCGTGCGCAGGCGGTCGCAGAAGCCATGCGTATGGGGCTGATCTAGTTGACAAGCCATATCCTGCAAAGCGTACCCTTGCCGGAAGTCTAGGCGTTTGGAGAGAAGGCTTCCCGTGAGCGGACTTGAGCGGTATCCTGGCTGTCATCCTGAGCGCAGCGAAGGAGCTCTGTGTCCGGCGAGCCAGACCCTTCGCTGCGCTCAGGGTGACAGGCGTTATCTCCAAATGTCTACCGGGAGTCGGGAGTCGCCAACTGTTGGCAGAAACGTAGTCTAGTGTGATATATTCATGAAGACTACATACGCAAGCAGTCCTATGTACGAAGGGGGAATAAAGATGACCGAGTGTCCACAATGTGGAACGATGAACGATGACGACGTCAAAAATTGCAAGGGATGTCGCGTCAATATGTACTGGGCTTTCCAGCATTATGCGGAACTCGCGGCACTGCGCGAAGCCAGCAAACTGCCGCCACGGCCAGAAACGGCCTCGTTCCTGGTAGAAACCAGCAAGAAAATTGACGATGGCCCGGCTGTTGAGTGGCTGCGCAAAACGATTCGGAAATTTGGCTTTAAGGGCGCTGGCAAGAAAGTTTCCACCACCGCTGAATAAAAATTCATAGCAAATCAAAATCCCTCACAAGCCACTGCCTGCGAGGGACTTTCGCTTGCTATCCCTTCTATCTTCCTGCTCTGGCAAGCGGAGCACTCTGGCTGGCCTGGGTAACAGGTACCTCATTCATACCACCAGCATTGAACCACTCTGCCGCTAATTTTATGCCTGTATGTAAATCCACCTTTGGCTCGTATCCCAACTCACGACGCGCCTTTTCCACGCTATGCCGGTTATCACTCCCGAACATCATCGCACCAAGCGGTGTCGCCTTCGGCTTTGTGCGTGTCAGGGGAGCAACGACTTTCTCAGCAACAATACTGCCGTAATAGATCGGCAGATAGGGCAGGTGCAGCCTCGGACGCACGCCGCCGACTGCATCGGCGATAGCATTGAACATCTCCAATTGGGTCAAGGGGCGGTCATTGGTAATGTTGTAGACGTTACCAGGAGCATTCTCGTGATAAGCCGCCAGCAGGAACCCCTGCACGATATCGGTGACGTAACAAAACGGCAGCGCATTGTCCCCACGCCCAAGAATCAGGCCCTTACCGTCCTTCACCTTCTGGGCCATGCGCCCGAAATGCAGCCGGTCGCCAGGGCCAAAGAAGGTGCCCGGACGCAGGATCACCGTCTCTACCTTGCTGCTGAGCATCAGTCGCCGTATCAAACGGTCGCCTTCAGCCTTGGTCAGGCTATAGGGGTCGGGATCAGGCCGCAGCGCGTCCTTTTCTGTCAGGAAGCGACCGTAGCCAAGTCCATACACCGTATGGGAACTGGTATGGACGAAGCGGCGTACACCCCCTTGCTGAGCAGCTTTATACAGATTCTCTGACCCGGTCACATTGACCAGGTGATACTCCGCCAGTGGCCGCCAGACCCCCATCATGCCGGCCAGGTGAAAAATAAGCTCGATATCTTTGACGGCAGGTCCCAAGGTGTTTGCATCCGTAATATCACCTCGCACCACCTCGACGCCCTGCGCTACTAGCCTATCCGTATTTTCTACAGGCAGTACCAGCGCACGAATATCTTCACCGCGCTCCCGCAACTCTCTAATCAGGTGTCCCCCCAATAGACCGGTAGCACCTGTGATTAGCACTTTCATGCTCGATTCCTTCCCTTGTTCCAGAGTAATATTTCGACTTGCGGAACAATACAACAAGTCCTTCCCTCATTATATCCGACGAGCAAAGGATTTCTCTAGAGATGAACAGCCCTGAAGTACTAGGTAGAATTGCCGGACCTTCGTGTCTCGCATACTGTGAACATGATAAAATAAGACCAGGATAGCTATAAAAGGAGACAGCAGTTTTATGGATCAAGCAAAAGGATCGCAACTTGAAACAACCCGGAACAGGCCCAGGATACCGCCCCTTCCACCCTGGCCCACGTCTAAACGCGGACCACTGGTGACTGAACCGCCCCCCGGACAAAAGCGTGTGCCCTTGCGTTCAGATCAGGTGGTTGAGATCGGTTATGACCAGGAACGTGGCGTCCCCAGTGTACCTATCTCAGAGCGTACAATACCAGAGTAAGCCACAAGCAGGGTTCAGGGGCGCAGCATTCATTTAACATCCAGGGATTATAGGCGAAAAGCATACAATCCCTGGATGTTTTTTGGCCTCTCTGAATCGCTATAAAATTCCATAAAATTCATGAACTATACCAATCCCCTCCCTAGAGTAAATATAGCCCATTCGGGCTATATTTCAACTTGTTTCATTATGTATCTTCTTGCATATGTTAGCATATCTAGTGTTGCCTAAATTAACTGGGTGTGGGTCGTTGTCATCCACAGTCGGATGGTCGGGGCGCATAAACTTGCGGGTGCTGCAAGTTGATTTCCAGAGGAAAGGTATATTGCGAAAACACCAACGAGTTTGGAATTTCTTTCACCAGCGTAAAGCGTCAAGTATTGTAGCAAGTTTTAGTATCATCGGGTCGCTTGGAATGCTCTTCCTGGGGCATACACTGAGCTCGCAGCAGGTCGGGAAGGTGCAAGTTCAGCCCCTCTTGAACTGCTCTGACTGCGCTTCTTCCCAGCTATCAGAGAATACTGGTGACTATCATCAGGCACCATCGAGATTTGTACCCAAGCATATAACACTGCCGAAAATCACACCCACGCACAGCAGTAATACCCCGGTACAGAGTGCAACAGTAAGTAGCACACCAACGCAGAGTACTCCTGTGAATAATACCCCAACGCGGCAGAGCACACCATTACCAACCCGGAATGTTTTCCCGTATGGGTCATGTACATGGTGGGCCGATCAGCGCTACTTCCAGATACATGGCAAGTTTGTGCCCTGGCGAACTCAGTCTGATGCCTGGGAATGGACGGCGCGTGCGTATCAATTCGGTTGGCATGTATCTAGCTCGCCCGTATGGGGAGCTATCATTGACCTGCAGCCGGAAGTGCAGGGGGCCTCCTGGGCAGGACATGTTGCCGTAGTAGAAAAGATTCTGAGTAACGGTCATGTGATCGCGAGCAATATGAGTTGGGGCGCGCATCCCTGGCAAGTTACGTATGTAGAGTTCGCTCCTGGCCCAGGAGTGACGTTCATTTACCGCTAGCGCTTGTGTACTGCTCGCTTGCAAGAGTGATGTGCAAGCGAGTAACAGGCATCGGTACATGATCTACATGCACTGGCTAGCCAAGCACCCGCATAGCAAGGCCATCCACCTCCGCGTTAGAGGTGGATGGCCTTGCTAGCTTCTTACAAAAGGATGGAGAGCTGGGAGATGTCCCTATCCCTACATAATAGATGAATCGCTCTAAATTACTCGCGTCAGCCCGTTACCTCGCCCGTTACCGGGTCGAGGAAGAGCCGGGCATTTTGGCCATGTGAGAAGTCGAACAGATTGTCCAGGCTCCCCGCCAGGGCGTCAAAAGACTGGTTGCCGATGCGCCCAAGGGTCCAGTTATCCTCGATAAAGCGCAGGATGGAAGACTGATCGGTGACCGAGTGATCCACGAAGTTCTCCCTGGCGAACGGCGAGATCACTAGCAGTGGAAGACGAGGTCCATAGCCGCACCTGCCGGAGAACGCGCCTGCCTTCGTAGTGCCGCAGGCACCAGGGTCAGTGAGTGCGTCGTACAGCGGGTCATTGGACTGGCTGACGATTGGCCCCATCACATGGTCATACCAACCGTCGGAGTCATCATAGGCGATGACGACAGCAGTGCTTTTCCAGAACTTCGTCTGCTGCAAGTGGTTGATGGTGTTCACCAGGAAATTCTGCTCGTCCAGGGGATCGGAGTAGCCAGCGTGACCATCTTGATAAGCAGCAGCCTTGAGGAAGCTGACTGCGGGCATGTTGCCGGCATTGGTCGCTTGCCAGAAGGACGAAAGATCGTACTGGTGGTTTGCCTGGTCGGTCTTACCGATCATCGCCACCGAAGTAGGCGGCAAGTGATGTGGATTGGCTGTTGACTGGAAGTACTGGAACGGCTCATGATGGGGAATATAGTCGGTGATCGATGCCCCACCGATGTTCATATGAGCAGTAGCGCAAGCAGCGACGCCGTTGTTGGTCGAACTGGGCGTAAAACCGCCCTCGAACCAGCCCCAGGTAATGTTCTGCCCGTTCAACAAGTCGCCGACGTTCGTGCCGGAGAGTGATCCTGTGGTCCCATGGGAACAATCATCAAAGGCTGGATCAAAATCGCCAATGACTGTTCCGTTTGATATTGCTCCTGTTAGCGTGGCGGGCGTAGCCCCATGCGTCTGGCCAGAGATCAGGTTCAGCGCACCGGGGGTAGAGGGACCAAAGACAGTGTCGAAGGAATTATCGCTCATCGCAAAATGCTGGGCGTAGTTCCAGAGAGCAGTGACCGTATTGCCATCGTAATAGTCCATCACGATGCTCTTGTTGGTGCAACTGCCCCCAGATACGGTCTGTACAAACTGGTCCATCAACCCGTGATCGAATGCTTTCTGCTCATCAGTGTAGCGGTGATCCTGGTCACACGTCAGTGCTTGAGAGCGGTCGAGCCGCTGCGGATTGGCCGCGTTCGGATTGTTGGTGAGCAATGCCCCGGTCAGCCCATTGACCGACGGGGTATTTGGACGTGCTGTGAAGGATGGCTCGCCAGAGGGGTTCTGGGCGTTCGGATACGTCCCAAAGTAGTGGTCAAATGAAACATTTTCGTCAAATATGACGACCAGGTGCTGAATGGGTGTCGTGGTACTGACACCCGTTGCATTGCTCTGTGCCCGAGTCGGAGTTAGCGGTGCTGCTGATGCTGTACCCACTATCGCTCCCCCTAGAATGAGTACAGCACCCAATTGGCCTACAAACTTTAAGAGTCTTTTCATATGCGTGTCCTTTCATCGAAGTAAGGAACTATCCCCCAGGTAGGATGAGTATAGCAACGAAAGGTTAACGTCGTGTTATGGTTGTGTTAAAAGCATTGACGGCCGCTTCTCGCCCGCGTATACTTGTCAGTATGGAAGATATACAGTTTGTACACATCCAGCAGAGCTACTCTTACCGATCTGCTCTACACGCGGGTGGAGCGGTTATTCACGTGCGCAAACCATAGACCCATCCCGCGTGTAGGGCAGCAGAGTTGACATCTCTGCTGCTTTTTTTATTGTTTGAACATCACACAGAGGAGAGAAGCATGATCTTACCTGCACAAAACTTGCTTGACCGCTTCGCCAGGACAACCGAAGAGGTTTTCTCGCTCCAGGAACTGCAACAGTTGCTGGCTTCAGGGCGACAGTTGCGCATCAAATACGGAGTAGATCTGACCGCGCCCCATCTGCATATTGGGCACGCGGTCAACCTGTGGATGATGCGCCAGTTGCAGGACCTGGGACACAAAGTCCTCTTCCTCATGGGAGACGTTACCACCCGTATTGGCGATCCTACCGGGAGAAATACGCTGCGTCCTCTCGTCCCGCAGGCAGAGATGGAGGCCAACGTGCAGGCATTCATGGCGCAGGCCTGCATGGTGCTGCGGTGCGATGATCCTGACCTGTACGAGGTTCGCAGGAACTCGGAGTGGTACGAGCACATGCCGGCAGCCGAATTGCTGCGCCTCCTCTCCATGGTGACGCATGCTCGCCTCGCCTCGCGGGACATGTTCCAGGAACGCATGCAGCAGGGGCGGGACATTCATATGCACGAAATGATCTACCCTGCCCTGCAAGGCTATGATTCCTTCGCGCTGCAGTCCGACCTGACCATTATCGGCTCTGATCAGCTCTTCAATGAAATGATGGGCCGCTTCTACCAGGAGCGCCTGGGTCAGCCACCCCAGGTGATTATCACCACGAAGATTACGCCGGGCATCGATGGCAAAGCCAAGCAGAGCAAGAGCCTGGGGAACTATATCGGCTTAAGCCATAGCCCGCGTGACAAGTTCGGGCGGGTGATGACGCTCCCCGATCACCTGATTAGCAGCTACCTGGAAGTGTACACAGATGTGCCTCTCGAGCAGGTTGCAGAGATCGCAAAGCAGATTGCCGGCGACCCCATGAAGTGCAAGCTCTTCCTGGCGCATGAAATTGTGAGGCGCTACCACGGGGCCGAAGTTGCCGACCGGGAACAAGAGTGGTTTCTCCAGACGTTTTCCGCGCGCAAAACACCCGCGGATATTCCCGAAATCCTGGTTGAACCTGGGGAGCAGCCCGCTTTTGATCTCGTGAAGCGTTTTTTCGGTTCCCAGAAGAGCCACCGGGAGCTGCGCCGCCTGTTTGAGCAAGGGGCCGTCTCGCTCAATGAGCAAGCTATTCGACAAGCGGAGCAGGTAGTGCAGATCCATGATGGGGACGTGTTTCGTGTCGGGAAGCGCACATGGTTTCGTCTCCGTGTAAACCGCTAGTGTGCAACAAGAGCTTCTTCTCAGGAACTTGATTTCAAAAATCCGTATCCTAAAAATTCTCTTCCCTATCGTTTTGGTAGTGACTAATTGGGTACAGGCTCTCTTTGATGCCAAATTAGTCTAACGTCAATTATTTGCGTATACTTGGATCTGGATAACCTGTGCTTCTCACAGAAAATGGTATATACCAGCAGGCAGGACTGCTGGCGGGAAGGAAGGTGTCCCCATGCGTATCGTATACACGAGTGCCCGTTACATCTGGTCTGTTGCGAAATGGATCTGGTCTGCCGTCATCGTCGTTATTCTTGTCGGGGTCGCTATTAACCTCTTCTCAGGTTCAAAAGAGAACCTGTTCGGCAGTGTGTTCATTGCCATCAAAGATTGGTTCAATCCACCACTTCACGCTCCTCAAATACTCACGATCGTTCTTATCGTTTTGCTCATCATCACAACGCTTGCCTCGGCCCTCCTCTATGTGCTGTTGCGGAAACGCTATCCAGATAAGCCCCCCTCTCTTTCCCCTGAAATCCAGGCGATACTCGATTACCTGAAGCAGGATACGGAGGAGCGAAAGGAGAAGGAGATAGCCCAGAAGCAGAGGGATGACCTGGCGCTTACACACTATCTGCGTTCGATCAGGGAGGAGAATCAATCGCTCACCCCGCAAGGGTTCGCCCTGCACTCTGCACATGCACCGGCCCTGATTTTCGCCGATGTACCGCTTGAATCCGCCTTTGTGCCCTTTCAAGCCATCTCTGATCGACCCATCTTCGATGCGCCGTATGAGCAACTGCAGCTCCTGGGAGCACTACGAGAGCGTACAGACTTGAGTGAAGAGACGCGTACTGCCTACATCCAGGCATTACATGCCACCTGGCATTCGCAGTTGGGAGCGCAGAGCAATCAGCGAACACGACAATTTCTCCCTGTCAGCGAGGCGCTTCAACAGCTTGCACCCCAGCACCCCGTCGCAGTCATTCTGGGTGAACCGGGTTCTGGCAAAAGTACGCTCCTGCGATGGCTTGCACTGCGTATGGCGACTGCCTCGCTCTCTCCGAACCGTACACTGCCGGATGAATCCCTGCCTGCACAGGTGCCGTTCCTGATACGACTGCATGACTATGCAGCGAGCCTGCATAAGGACGCACAGACGCTCAAGCAGTTTGTTGTCGCACAGGTGAGCCAGATCCACCCGAATGCCCCACCAAAACTGCTGGATGAACTCGCGCGAGGCCGCTGCTTAGTGCTCTTCGACGGATTGGATGAGGTTGCAAACGCCGGTACACGCAGAGCTGTGACCGACGCCGTATCTGCGTTTATCGCAGAGTATACTGGCGTGGGGAGTGAGACCCACCAGTACAACCGCTTTCTGGTCACTTCCCGTATTGTGGGCTATGAGCCGAGAGCCCTGGCCAGGTACGCCCATTATACCCTCCTTGAATTGAATGACCAGCAGATCGGGCAGTTGCTGTTGAACTGGTATACTGCGATTGAATGCTACCTGGCGATGTCCGCCCGGGGCATGCAGGACCTGGTGGAAGAGGAGCGGACAGCCGCCCACAAAGCAGGCGCTCAACTTCGGGATCAGTGCGTGCGGATGCTACAGAGTAGCCCCGGCCTCAGGCAGCTTGCGAGCAATCCACTCGCCCTCACCATGATGGCGATCCTCCAGGCCAGCGGGAGAACCCTTCCCGCTCACCGGCTTGAACTCTGTCAGGTGCTCACCAGGACATTGCTTGACACGTGGAATCAGGAGAGCGGGCGCGCCATGTTCTCCGCCGGGGAACTTCCGTTAGCCGAACTGCTGCTGAGCACGTTCGCCTATCGCCTGCATACTCATGCCCCTGCGCTCTCGGCCAGCGAGGTCATCGCGATCACCCGTCAGACGATGGCGGAGTATCATGGACGGCAGGCACAGGAAATTACGGAGGACACGATCCTCCGGTTCATCGAGACACTACGCAGCAGTAGTGGACTCTTCGTCGAAGTCGGAGAGCAGCTCTTCTGTTTTGCAAACTCGACATTCCAGGGCTATTTCGTGGCCCGGTATCTTCTGCGCAAGCCACGCGAGGAGCTGGAGCAATTTGCGCTGGAACACAGCCAGCAGGACGTGTGGCGCGAGCCGCTGCTCCTCTTGAATGCTGATAAGAGCGTGGAGAGCGCAGGAAAATCAGAAGTAGGGTGAACCATCATGCAACGATGCCCCAATTGCCACTGGCAGATTCCCGATGATGCTGATTCGTGCAGCTATTGTGGGCAGCGCCTGCATCCCGATTCCTCGGCAGATGAGGAGCGACGGCGCCGCATGCTGCGCTTGCATATGTTCAACGCGATGAGGCGGAAGAGCCGCCCTTCGCTTCCAGCACTGATCGGCGCCCTGCTGGCCAAGCCCGTCACGGTGGCAATGGCAGTGCTGGTGGTGGGCGGAGCCGCTGCCGGCATTGGGTATGCCAGGTGGGCAACAGCCCCTATACCATTATCAGGTAACATCGCACGCTCACACTGTGCCTGCTTCACCTCTTACACCAGCTCTGTGGACCCTATACTATTATCAGGTAACATCGCACGCTCACACGATGCACCCGCGACGACTGTTCTGAGTGAAGACTTCGAGACTGGTGCGCCAGGGTGGACGACAACAGGCTTTTGGCATATACAAGACCACCCCGAGACTATCTCTGTCAAGAGTCCCGATATCAACCCCAACCTCGTCACATTACCCGACCCGGGTCAATTGCCTGCTGCCTACAGCGGTACTCATGCAGCATGGTTTGGTGAGGCGAGCACTGGCACATTCTGCGGTTCTGATTTCAATACGATTACTCAAACCCCTAAAGACGGGTGTACCTCGACCCAACCTTATTCCGGAGAGCTTACCTCCCCAACCTTTAGTCTCGCTGGAGCGACTAGCGCAGAAGTTCAGTTCCAGGCTTGGTGGGAGATCGAGTCAGTCGACGCCGATACATATGATCTCATGACGGTCGAGTACAGCATTGACGGGGGCGCTAGCTGGCAGCAAGCCGGGCAGCTGAATCCGGTTAATAACCCTGCTGGTAAGCACGATCAGGACTACACGGCCAACGGGATCGAGAAGCCAGCCCAATGGAACCAAGACATCGTCGATATTTCAGGTGCGGCTGGTCAATCGAATGTACAGATTCGGTTTACGTTTAACACCGGTGATGAAAAATACCAAGGGTTTCGGGGATGGCTTGTTGATAACGTTGTAGTCAGCACTCCATTCGTCTCACCGAACCCAAGTATAGCCAGCATCAACCCCTCTTGCATTTCTTCTTCTGCTTCAATAGCAGTTGATGTCATAGGCTCAAACTTCGTGAGCGGATCAAAGGTTTTACTCGATGGGAATGATGTCGGTGGCGCGGTACTCTCAGCCCAACGGATTGAGTTTACCGCTAACAATTTAACAGTGGGAAACCACACCGTCCAAGTTGTTTCTCCGAACGGAGCTACGAGTAATACAGCAACGCTTACTTCTGCACTATCGTGCTCTCAACCGAGTAAAACCCTGTTTGTGTTCATTGGCCCAAGCCGACAAAGAATAACCAGAGTAAGGGCGTGAGATGGGCAAAGAACTACGAAATATAACCCCAGGCGCATCACACCCTCGACAGCACCCCTGCGCTCAGGGTATAATGGGAGCAGATGAGTTTCATGGCCCGCGGCGTGGCGTCAAGGATGCAAGCAAAGGGCGCTGCGGCCATGTCTACTCCCACGAACTTTCGTCATTGCAGTATCCTCAAAGCGGATCGAGAAAAGGGAGATGAGCCTGCCAGTCCCACACAACTCTACACGCCCTTCACAGGAGACACTATACACTGGATTACCGAAGAGGTCAATTGATTTTGCATTAG
>WNEZ01001153.1_pt1 | contig 22025 bp, 20 predicted proteins | sample 5400521 | NCBI WGS metagenome assembly WNEZ01 (sample SAMN13153339, study PRJNA577476) | soil metagenome | isolation source: 120 cm saprolite under Douglas fir tree site 2 hole 1 replicate 1 | place: USA:California | collected 2015-04-18 | reverse complement strand
AAGCGCTGGCATTTCTATCTCTCGGAGCTAGACCATTGGCTTCGTTCTCAGGTAATCTCAGGCAGCCACCCGCGTCGCCAACCCCAAGGAGATTACATTGGCTAAGCGAACGCGGTATCAGTACGGTAGTGTTGAGATCAACAAACGCGTAACAGGACCGGACGTATGGCTCTATCGTTGGTGGGAACCGACTTCAGACGGTCGCAGGACCAGAAGGGGGTTCACCGTCGGAACCGTCGAAAAGTACAAGACGGAGGCCCACGCCTTGAAAGCAGCAGAAGGCATGCGGCTGATGATCAACGATGGGATCTTGCGCCGAGAACCGGTTCTCTTCTGTGGCATCCTCGACCGTTTCCTGCTCGATCAGAAACAGGAAGAGGATGCCGAACAAATCACTCACAATACTCTAGCCTCCTACCGAAGTATGATTTGCCAACACATCCGACCCAAGTGGGGCGACGCCTACCTCGAAGACGTTCGGCCCGCCTTGGTTCAGGATTGGCTTCGCAAGCTCGTCCTCTCGCCCAAGTACAAAGGACATATTCGGTCCCTGATGTATCGTCTTTTCGACAAGGCGATGCTTTGGGAATTGCTGAGTGTGGAACGAAACCCAATGGACTTGGTCGAAGTGAAGGGTATCAGCAAGCGCAAAAAACGTCCTCGCGTTCTTCAGGTAAAGGATGCTTGGCAAATGCTCGACGCGCTGGTGCAGCCCTTTCGAACCATCGTGCTAATTGGCCTGTGTTTCGGTTTGCGAATCAGCGAAATCCTGGGTTTGTGCTGGACGGATTTCGACTTCAAGCGATCGGTGGTTCTGGTTCAACGATCAGCGGTCGGAAAGCGGCTCAGCAAATTGAAGACGGAGTATTCGCAGGACGAGGTTCCAATCGAACGGGGCTTCATCCTGGAACTCAGGAAATGGCAAGCGCTCTGTCTCGATACCGAAGAGCACTGGCTTTTCCCGAGCCCGGTGACAGGTCGACCTTATCACTCCGACTCGATTCGCACCGATTACCTGGTTCCTACAGGTCTGAAATTGGGACTTGGCAGGATCGGGTTTCACACGTTCCGTAACACGTACCGTGCGTGGCTGGACGAGACCGGAGCACCCGTGGGAGTGCAACAAAAACTCATGCGACACGCGCATGTTTCCACGACAATGGACCAGTACGGCAATGCCTCGGCCTTGGCCAAGCGCAAAGCCAATCGGCCAATCGTGCAACGCCTCTTGATAAGGCCTGCCAACCAACAGGTTTCCATTCAATAAATAAGGGGAACTGTGAGCCAGTTCCCCTTATTGGACAGTTTTGGACAGTCGCTACAAATGCCCAATTGCGTTATGAGCAAAATGATAAGGATACAGGTCCCCACTTCGACCTCGCGTGAAACTTACTTGATGGGAATCCCACGCGCCCCGGACACGCTCGGCGCGATCCCACGATTCTCAACGCCGATCCGATCAGTGCCTTGCCCAAGCGGCTAGCGGTCGCTTCAGCGAGCCATTCTCCCACCAATGTGTCGCTGGCAAGCGGCAAATGGGTTCCGTGTTGCTCGGTGGAACCAAACCGCAAGCACGATGGGGTCGAATCCACTCTCAATGGCGGCCTTCACGTTCGGCCAGGTCAATTCTTCGAGTCGGAGCGATTGCGCAGTTGAGGTCACCTTCTGTGAAGCAAGAAATTGAATCTCGGGTTTTACGAGGCGGTCGCTCTTACGTCAGCAGGATCCGGCGACAACGGACCGGCCGCTTTTACTTTTATTCGCACGGCGTGCTCGGGCAGATATGCCATGGCGATTTCCTCCAGCTCGACGATCTCAGTGTTGTTGGGATCTGCGCCGGCCAGCCGCGCTTTTTCCAGCGCGAGTTTCTGTGCCTCTTGCAATGCCTCTTGCCGGGAATATTGGGTGTAGGAGAAGAGACGATCGATCTCGGCGCCGACCGGAGCGATGGCAGCGCCGATGGCGTTGGCAACCTCATAGTCAGTCGGACGATGTATTTCCGACGCTCCCTCAATCTCGTCGGGCAAAAGGATGCTTCCGCCGCCCACGAGGACCACTGGAACGCCCGTGAGGCTGAGTTTTAGGCGATCGATGCAGTTCTCTACCATCTTGCGTATCAGCCGGTCGACCGACTTGGCAACAGCTTGCGTGACGTTTGCGAGCCGCTTGGAATCGCCGAGACTTGTCCGGCCCATCGCTACGGCGATGTCGGTTGCGGTTAAGGTTTTGCCGCCGAACACGATGCCTTCTTCTTCCAAACGGTAGCCCACGCTATCGGGGCCGACGCTTAGATGTCCGTTCTTCCGACGGACCAGGCTTCCACCTCCCAGCCCAATCGAAATCAGATCCGGCATCCTAAAGTTTGTGCGGACGCCCCCGATGTCAACAGCGATAGCGGACTCTCGTGGAAAGCCGCCGACCAGCACTCCAACGTCGGTAGTTGTACCACCCACGTCCACTACAATTGCGTCTTTTAGATTTGAAAGAAACGCCCCGCCGCGCAGGCTGTTTGAGGGGCCGGAAGCGATAGTGAAGATGGGATAGCGAAGCGCATAATCCAAAGCCATCAGCGTGCCATCATTCTGGCCCAGAAAAAGCCTCGCGCGCAGGCCTTCTCTGGCAATCGCTTCGGCGAATCCGGAAAACGCTATTTGAGCTGTTTTCATTAGAGCGGAATTTAGGATCGCGGCGTTTTCCCGTTCTAATAATCCGAGGCTACCGATTTCGTGCGAGAGCGTGATCGGCACGTTTTCGCCGAGCGCAGATTGTAACGTTTGGGCTAACGATTTTTCGTGAGCTGGATTCACGGGGGCGAACACAGCGGTCACTGCTACGGCATCGACCTTGCCCACAAGTTGGCGGACTACGTCAGCGATTTCTTTCTGATCCGGCTCACTGATCTCGCGTCCGTCGAATTCGTGCCCGCCGTGAATCGTGAACACCGTGTGGGCCACGACCTCGCGCAAATCCCGCGGCCAGGAGAATAGAGGAGGGATTGCCAGAGTGGCAGGCGCACCCATGCGGATTACGCCGACCTTGCTCAGATGTTTTCTTTCCGCGATGGCATTGGTGCAATGCGTGGTGCCGAGCATTGCAACCTTAATGGCATGACGATCGACGCCCGGCTGCTCAAGAATCTGCTTGAGCGCCTGCACAATTCCGCTCATGACATCGGGTGTGGTACGAGCTTTGGTCTTGGCTACAAGCCTCTTCTTCTCGTCGAGGATAACGGCGTCCGTATGAGTCCCGCCAACGTCAATTCCCAGCCGATAAGACATGCCGTTTTCTGACTCCTCCCGCAGCTTTGAGCGGCTGATATGGTACGTCGTAGCCGAAATGGTGCGGTCCAGCCAACGCTATACCAGCAGGTTTGCGCCATTCGCGGTGGCAAGGGACTCCGATGACCGTGACCCGCAGCCCATATTTGAGCCCCTCGGTGGTTATGGGATAGGCGGTATCCTGATCCAGAATGGTAATGAGGTCCGGGACTGTGGCCAAAACTTTGTCGCCAATACGAGCGATCAGGTTTTCGTTCTGAAAGTCGATCCTCATGGACTCGCCGCGATAATCGTCGGAGCCCTGGATGGTCAACTCTCCGAGATTCCAACCCTTTTCGACACGCCGATCAAGATTGACAATCTTGCCCCGGAACAGGTTCGTGCCTTTGGTGACCTTCAGCAACTCGGCGAGAATGTCTTTCTTCTGACGGCGTGCCGAACGCAACGTCCGTCCGATACGACGGCAAAAACTCACCATTCCCGGAAGCGTCGCTTTCTTTGCAATTTTTCCTTCCATTGGAAAAAGTGCCATAAGAGCAAAGCCGCCCATCCTCACCGCCAAGGTGCGCGCCAAAAGCTCGGTCCATTGGTTGTTTATGGTAGAAAGCACAACTTCATTGCCCTTTTCATCGGCAAGAACCAATGGCGTGGCGGGAACGCCATATAAAGTGGGAATAACGAGCTGGATCTCCGGGAAAGCGCGTCCCATGCAGTCAGCATCCACCAATGGAACCTTGAGGCGTGCGGCTACCGAAATGGGGATGGTTCCATTCAAACCGCCCACCTCCGCCGACATGACGGCGAAGGCCTTCTTACCCAAATATTTCTGGAGTGCCCTCATCACACCAAAGGCTTCGTCGCCGCGAGGAATTTTTTCGATGATGACACTTGGCGCTCCAATTCCAGCTGGCAGCATTATCAGTGCCCGGTCCGGCACTTCCTTGAGAGGGATCAGCTCCGGCGGACCATATTGTTCGATGGCTCTTTGCGCCATCAGCTTTCCCAAATAGGGATCGCCTCCACCGCCGGCGCCGAGGACTGCTCCCCCGACCGCAATATCTTCGACGTCTTGGTGCGTAATCCGGGTCCTCATCGTGATCCTTAAAATGCGATTTTCACCCCGAACTGAATCTGCCGGGATGAGCTGACCGTGCTGAAGGTCTGTCCGCCATTCCGTGCGAACAGGGGTTGTCCGGAAGACTCCCGCCCAAAGATCACCGCATCGCCATTGCCGCCGTTGCCGGCGGGCCCCGTAGTGTTCGTCGGAACAGCAAAATTGGGATGGTTGCCGAGATTGAAGAATTCAGCCCGGAATTCGAATGACTTTCTTTCACCAAAGGGCGTGATTTTTGCCAGAGACAAGTCGAGTTCCTTATAAGGTGGGCCTGGCAAGCTGTCGCGACCCGCATCTCCGAAGGAGCCGGATGGAGGCAATCCATAAGCTGTGGGGTTAAACCAGCACGTCACCGTTCTTACGCGGGCGCCGTTCGGGCAAGTGCCACTGAAAGGATCACCGACCAGATTCGGGCGGTCTGAATTGATAATCGATGCTGTGCCTGCGTTGTCGAAGCCAAGAACGGGTGTAAACGGCACATTGCTGTGAAGCGAAAGAATACTCGAAAGTTGCCAGCCGGAAACGAGCTTGGCGGTACCGCCGGAGGCACTGGACGCAAAGATTTTGCCGGGACCAAACGGGAGCTCGTAGACGGCGTTGACGATCAGATTTTGACGGATGTCAAAACTAGCCCGTCCGCGGCTCCCCTTGCGGTTATTTATGTCTTGTGACTTGCCTGAGTCGTTTACGGAGTCGCTAGGATTGTAGCCCGATGAGTCGTCAATGGAGTGGGAGTAGTCGTAGTTTATCTGGAAGTTCAGCCCTTTGTTCGTGCGTTGCTCCCAACTGGCCAGTAAACCGTTGTAGAAGGACTGTGCATCCGTTAGATAGCGAACGAGGGAGCCGAAGTTGGGATTCGGTCGCGATCCTAACGAGGGCCTGAACGGATTTGCCTCTGCCAGGCGCCCGAGGTGGTTGCCGCGAGATCCCGCATAGGCCAGCGTGAAGACCGAACTCTTAGTGATCTCACGCTGCAGGTTCAAGTTGTACTGGAACACCATGGGCCACTTCGGCGTGTAAGTGAGCGTCGCATTCGCGGTTGTACCAATGGGTAGCGGCGAATTCAAAGGACTCAGGAACTGCGGTAAAATCGATTCCACGGCTTGATAGAACGGGGGAAGAGAACGGGCGTTGCCGTAGATATTCGCCCAGATCTGATCGTTGAATTCTCCGACTCCGCCGCGAAGTACAGTCTTGCCATCTGACCCCAGATTCCACGCAAAACCCGCCCGTGGCGTCAGCAGGTCTTTGGGCGTGGTATTCATGAACTTGCCCACAGTCGTCGTCGTATCGGTGGCAACATTTCTGATGTTCACTTCTTTGCCTAGAGCTTCCGTGGGGTTGGTGTAAAACTCGTAGCGCAAGCCGAGATTGAAGGTCAATTTGCGATTCAGGCGCCAGTCGTCTTGCAGATAACCGGAGATTCCGCTCTGGCGGAAGCCGCGATCGGAGTTGGCCGCACTGGGGTTGATGCCAACATAAACGAAAGGAATTCCTTTCAGAAAGTTCTCTACAGCGGGGTTGTTGCTCGACGACGGAACCCCAAACGCACTTAGATCCTGGAAGACGTATTCGCCGTTCACAAAAAGGTCAAACGGACCGTTGACCTGAATGCGCCGGTACTCCCCGCCGAATTTCAGTGCGTGCTTGTCAGTGGTCCAGGACACATTGTCCTGGAACTGGTAAGTGTTGGAGTAGCTGCCCAATGGGTAGATCAAGTTGTTGCCGAAATTCCCTAGCCCTGAGATAGCGAAAAATCCCAGAGGACGGTTCGGCAGCAAGGAAATGGAAAGACCGGGGTGGGTGTTGACAGGTTCAGCCAACATACCTAGACGGTTATAGCCGAATGCCGCCAGGTTCAGAACGTTGGGCGACAGGAACTTCTGATCCTGCAAGGTCAGATATTGGCCTCGAACGTTATTCAGGCCGGGGAAACCGGGAACCAAAGTACTGAGGTAGGGCACCTGGGAAGAGCTGCCATCGTAAATGTAGCGTGCGAGCGCCGTATGCGTGCTGGACAAGTTGTAGTCGACACGTCCCACTACATAGTCCTCGTTCGTAATCCGGCGTAGAGTAGAGGTGATTTGTGCGGTACCGTTGCCGAAGTCAGGTCCGTTTGGCAACGCAACGGTATTGAGGAACGGGGCTATTAGCGGGTTGACACCAATGTTGATACAGCCGCCGGGATTCGCTTGTGTACACGCAGCGGGATTGGCGGGATTTGGAAGCAACCCTTGGTGAGCCAAGGCGTTTGGCACGGTCGATACCGCAGTGGCGCCCTGACCTTCACGAAAGCCTTCGTAGCTGATGAAAAGGAAAGCCTTGTCTTTCTTGATGGGACCGCCGAGGCTCCCTCCGAACTGGTTTCGAACAAATGGCGGGATAGGAAGCGTCGGTAAGTCGAAATAATTCTTGGCATCGAGCCTGGCATTGCGGATGAATTCGAAAGCCGAGCCGTGCAGGCTGTTGGTGCCTGACTTCGTGATCATTTCAATGACAGAACCGGAATTTCGACCGTATTCGGCGTTATACGTGTTCGTGAAAATGCGGAACTCTCGGATGGCATCAACTCCCAGCAGGACGCCGGCGGCTCCTCCAGGAGTGATGTTGTAGTTGGGATCATTCGCGTCCATACCGTCGATGGTCAGATTGTTGTTGGTTGGGCGCTGGCCGTTTACCGCGGCTTTGCCGAAGCCACCTTTTTGCCAAGGGCTTGGACCGGCGCTGGGGTTCGGATTCACGCCGGGCTGCAGCAGGACGAGTTGCCACAAGTCGCGACCGTTCAGTGGGAGCTCCTCCATCTGTTTCTCGTCGACTACCCCACTTAGGGATGAGGTTACGCTGTCAACCAGTGGCGGCAGATCACTGACTACCATCTCCTCCTTGACCGAACCTACCTTCATGGAGATGCTCACTTCCAGTTGCTGAGCAACGGTGAGTGTGATGCTGCGGCGAATCTCAGTGGAGAAGTTCTCTTTGTCTGCCCGGATTTCATAGTTGCCTGGGCTCAGTCCAGGAATGCGGTAGTCCCCGGATGCGGAGGTTGTCATAGACACGCTTAACCCAGTATCCAGGTTTGTGGCCGTAACTCTAACACCCTGGAGCAACGCGCTGGTCGCATCCGTGACAATCCCTAGGACAATCGCCGTACCCGTTTGCGCGCGCATACGGGCACAAAAGAGCACGGAGAAGTAAAGGACGACTCCGATTCGTACCCAAGTTCCACGATGAAGGTGCATAAGAAGCTTCCCCCTTCAAATCAGATCACCCTTATGGCAGACGACGCAGGCTCACGGATTCCGGCGTTACCTTCAATCACGGACGACTGAGACACCACTCATTTCGGTTGTTGAGCCGGCGGATGCGCTAGATTCCGTGAGTACTTCGTTATTGAAACGGTCGCCGGCGACCGGGACGGCGGCTCTAATCTTCCCTAAACCATCCTGAACTGTGCTAGTAGAACAGCTGTGTCATTGGGGAGAACACTTTATGGCCTTTTGAGGCGGGCGTCAAGCTGGTTCAGTTTGAATATCAAGACTGTCATGAAAATTGCTCTGTTTATGCCCAGTTCTCTTGAAGCGTCAGGGTGACGGAGTAGCCCAAACGCTCCAAACGATGGATGAGGTTGCGCGTGAGGTGGCTTTTGTTAAGCTTGTCCAGGTAGAGATCTCCCAGGTCGTTGTAGGAGACCTGCTGAGAAAACATGTGGTAAATGGACACCAAGATTTTGTGGGCGATAGCGACCGCTGCACGCTTGTAACCGCGTCGGGCTTTGAGACGGTAGAACTTGTCTCTCAGGTAAGTGCCTTTGGCTCGGGCTGCGGAATTGGCAGCCTCGACCAGTGCCGTCTTGAGATACACATTACCCTTGGGGATGTGGCTGCTTTTGCGCTTGCCTGCCGATTCGTTGTTTCCCGGACACACGCCTGCCCAGGAAGCCAGCTGGGAGACACTCTTGAACACGCTCATGTCCACGCCCAGTTCCGCGATGATCACTGCTGCCAGAGTCGCATCCACGCCCGGGATTTCCCGTAATAAGACCTGCTGTGCCGCATAGGGCTGGAGTTTGTCTTGGATGCGTTGCTCTAGTCTGGTCAGATCTTTTTCCACGGCCTGGAGCCGATCCAGTTGCAACTTCAGCAGGAAACGATGGTGTTCCTCGATCTTGCCTTCCAGGGCAAGTTCCAATTCAGGGATCTTGCTGCGCAGTTTCTTTTTAGCCAGCTGGGCCATTTCCTGCGGGGTGGCTTTGCCGTCCACTAGAGCTCGCAAGATGAGTAGGCCGGAGACTCCGAACACATCCGTGGCCACGCTGGCCAGCTTAATATTGGCCGTCTCCAGCAGCTTCAGTAACCGGTTGCACTCTGCCGCACGACTTTCCACCAGCTTGCGGCGATAGCGCATCGAGTCGCGCAAGTCCCGGATGGGCTTGGGCGGGACGAAGCTCGAGCGCAGCAACCCGTGACAGAGCAACTCGGCAATCCATTCCGCTCTTGCTTCCCCAGACGAGCTTGCGTCGCGCTCGTGGCATCGTCCACCATGTTCATCAGGCAGCCCCGCGGACCACGCCCTTCCAGCCAGTCGTGGAAACTCCCGTCCGGCTGCACCCGTTCGGCAAAGTGCAATTTGCGCTCTGCGTTGGCAATGTTTCTTGCCTCTCCGCTGCCGGCTCCATAGCCGTTCCGCCAACATCCAATGGCGCAAAGTCTCGTGATCCACCCCAATGCCGTCTTCCTCGGCCAAGTGTTCGGCCGCTAGGGTCGGCCCGAATCGCTCCGCCACCGAACCGGAATACTTCTTCTTGATTAAACCCACCTATCGTAAATCTAGGTCGACGCATTGCCGCATTGCATAATCCCACATCTGCGTGCGGTGAAACGGGAAGGTTACTTTCTTGCGCGGCAGCCGGCGCGAACTTTTCTCACCCAATAGAGCTACCAGCGACAGGGCATCTTCGCGCTTCTGGTCGACGCGTTGCTGAGGAAGCCACTGCTGCAGACGAAGAGCGGTGGAAGGGTCGAGTCCTGACTTGCTGGCCGCCTCCAGCACCGCGGGGTAGGTTCGCAGCGGGTAATACAGGCCCTTGCCGGAATTCAGCAGCAAGGCAGCTTGCTCCGACTCCAGAACCTCTTGTGCCAGGGCCTTCTCAACGGTTGCGCGAATGTTCACCATCGCCTCGGACGCCAGCCGATATCCCTCTGCGGCAGGACTGTGTGCCACAGCAACTTCGTCGTCGTCTTCCAGAACACCATCCCGATACGCCTCGAAGATCTTCCCCACGCCGACCATGCCAAACGCCATCAGTTCCGCCGCCCGGAGGGCTCCCATGCTGGCGGCTCCATATACGTGGATGCCATGGTGGAGCGCCCATAGGATCTCCTTGTGGGAAACTGCCGGAGTCCGCTCGAAGTATCCGTCGACGATCCCGATTGCCAGGGGCTTCCCTTGCCCCACGCGGTACACGTCCCCCAGCGAGACCGGAGGAAGCATCACGAATTCGCTCGAGGAAGGTACGTCCTCTGCGGCCAGCGTCGGACCTGCAAACAGGTAAATCATGCCGGTAACGGCTCCTTTGCCACCGCACGCGCCCTCGGTCCCGGGACGTATCCGGGGATTCGGTGAGTGGTTTCCAAACCCGGGATGACGACTTTCACCACTGGGATGTCCAAGCCCGCCTTTGTCAGGTTGACCACAATCACTTCGCTGAGCCCCACCGCTTGCAATCTCTCCAGCTCAACAACGACATCTTCATTCAGGGTGGGTAAGAAGTAAGACGGAGCCTCAACGATGCTGCGCTTACCGGAGTGCCCAATGATGAACTGGTGAAGCTCACACAAAGTCTCCCACTCGTGAGCATGCGAATGCCCGGCCCAGTCAATATCGTCTCTGGAGCCGGAAATGGAGGTCAACCGGCTTTGCGCAGCCTCGGTTAAAGCCCGCAATAGCGCCACTTCGCGGCACGGGTGGCAGCCCGCACCGAACGATCCTGGCAGCGGACGAAGGGGATTTAGCTCGCGGTCGATAATGAGACAGTCGAAACAGGGCAGCGCGACATCCGAGGTTGTTTCCCAAACCGCTACGGCTACCCCGGATTCGCGATACCGCCGCAGGATCGCCTGCGCGGAGGAGTCGGTGATGGTCCGGAGGTCCAGGCGCTGCTCTTGCCGCGCGGCGTCGCTGCGCATGTTCCAGAGCGAACTGGCGTCCCGTTCCACCAGTTCACAGATGCCGTGACTGATCGCCTCAAGGACGTGGTTCCCAGAGGACAGGCCATTGGAACTTTGAAAAAATGCCCCACTTCCTTCCGGGTAGGGAATGCGAAAATCGGTATGCACGGTTTCGAATGGCAGCCAGAGAGTTTGGGCGCTCAACAGGTTGAAGCCCTCAATCCATAGAAGCCGAGTATGAGCGTCGAATGTGCTGTCCTCGGGCCTGGGAATTCGCTCCACATCTGCCACCGGGGACGACACGCGCATCTCGGCAAAGGAGGCAAGACGCAGGGGATGGTCGATTCGCTCGGCATGAAAGGCTTCCACTGATTCCATTAATCCGGATGCCCTGGCAGCCGCTAGCGTGGGACCCTTGCCCTGGGAAACGGCCAAACCGCGCGAATTCGGCCGGCATACCATCACCACCGGGATTCCCGGCGAATCCAGGCCGGTCACGTTTGCCACCCGTGTGATGCCCAGCAAAGGCAACAGTCCGCGCAGTGCCCCCACCGTGTCTTCCGGGCTGGACAAGCGGTGAGTGCCGACAGTGAATTGTTTTTCGACTGGAACAGAGCAATCCACACCCCAGGCAGGAGGAAGCTGAAGAGTCCCGCATTTTGTTTTGTTCTGGAGCAAGGGTCACCACCCCAGGACACTCCCTACGGTCCTGGGGGCAATCGAAGTTATGGCTCAATCCCTTGGGGTATTACAAAGGTCTACGTCTGTACGCCCTTCTACTTTTTGCCGGCGACGAAAATATCCGACTTGGCCGCACTCTGTTTCTTGCCGGCGACGAAGATATCCGACTTCGCGCCCTTGCTGGCTTTGCCGGATATGAAGATATCCGACTTGGCCGAGCCGAGCGTATCGTTCTTTCCCGCGACGAAAATATCGGACTTTTTGGAGGTAAAAATGTCGGCCTTGCTGGCGAAGATGTGGGCCACGCCCTTACCGCCCTTCACCTTCGACGCCGCCTTTTCGACATGTGCCTGGACGTCGGGCGAGAGCTTGGCCTTAGGAACTCTCTTCGCCACCTTGCCGACGTCTTTGGACTGCACGTGATAGACCTTGCCGTCATCGCTCACCATCATGATGCTTTTGCTCATAGTCTGTGTCTCCCCTCTCTCTATCTGACTTAGGTGCTCTGCAAGACCTCTGGATTACTCACCAGCCGATAACTGCATTCCCGCTGCTCCAGCCGTCAGGATGCGCTGCCCCATGGACCACCGATTTTAGCTTGCGCAACTGCTCAATGGAAACATAGGGTCCGCCGTAGCCCAGGTTTCGTAAGTTGGCAAGGAACAAAGCTTCCAGTCTCGGAGTGCGCAAGTCCGGCGGGGCCGGCGCTCCAATGACTGCGATCTCAGTATTTTTTGGCAGTGCCTGGATGTCGGCGTTCGAAAAAGTTTTCCCCTTTTTCGTCACGTAACAGATTAAGTCCGGTCCCATGGCAAGGGGATACGGGCTGGCGCTGCTCCAGGCGATCAGCGTTTCATTTTGACCGTAAAGCCGAAGGCGCTTTCCGGATTTGTTTTCCAGGACCACGACGGTGAAGTCGAACGAGTTCACCTCATGGGTCTCTACATCCTTCAGTGTTCCCTCGAACAGCTTATAGCCCGTTACAAACTTCGTGGCTACCGCCACCGGATCCGATCCGTTGCTTCTGGCTTCTCGCAACTTCTGGCCCAAGCGAAGGCTATAGCTGACCGTTCCCCGGCTGGTCTGGGCCTTGGCGACCTTCCCGCTCATAGGCCACATTGCCAAACCCGCCAGGTTGCCGAACTGCGGCAGGCTTATCAGGTTCATCAGTGGGTCTTCCGCTTGCTTGGGCCTCGGGATATCCAGCCCAATTACGTTCAAGTGCTCGTCGACCAGGCGCATCGGAGAAATCGGAAGCTCACCAAACGTGCACATGGTAATCGATGGCACACTTCGGCGGGCGCCGGCGCCGTCCACAACAGGTATCTTGAGGCGCACAGCCGCCGCCATCGGAAGAAGTGTATTTCCCGCGCCGGTCTCAATGGCGACTATGTAATTGACCTTCTTCCCGACCGCCTGCTGCAAGCTGGTCAGCGCCTTAGTTGACGCCTCCGCCAGAGATGCGATCCCGCCCTGCTGCTGAAGCGTGGCAGGGGAACCGGCTCCGGCGACTACGGCCACCAGATCGTCGTCGCCTACTTTGTCCACACTGGCCATGACCACAGGACCTTCCTTGACTAGCAGCTCGACCATGGCTTTCTTCAAGCTGATGGGACCCCCACCGCCACTGGCCAAAAACACGGCGGCATCGGTAATATCCAGCAGATCGCGGCGAGTCAGTTTCTGCACTGTCATGAATCCCTGTCGTTAGGCTTGCAACCATAAATCATGAACCGGTTCCGTGGCGATCTAAGTAATAAGTTGAACCGGCAGTCAGGAATCGCTGTGCCGCCGCCAGGTCAACCGTTCGCCCCCGCTCCTGCAACCAGGCACAAAGTTGCGCGTGCCGGTCCATCATCTCAGGTTCCCGGTGCGTGGGAGGCAAGATGCGGAACCACGTAGTCAGGATTCGCAGTTCGAAGCTCTTCGCTCCCTGTTCGGCGGCCACCGCAAGCGCGGCCTTCAGCCCTTCGCGTGCTTTATCCATGTCCCCTGATCTGGCCAGGAACTCCGCCTGCAGACGGTAAAGCTCGGAATGATAACACCGTTCCTCTCCCACCTTGCCTTCCAAGCCCTCTTGGACGGCGGCCCATCCTTCATCCTCGGCTCCGGCAGCCAGGCAGGCGTCGCCCAGGATGGCGAAGTAGTAAGTCAACGCGAGGGTGGCTCCCAATTCGCGCCACCGTTTGATCGCCTCCTGGATTCGCACGACACCCTCACGGGCGGCAGTGCCCCGGGCCTGCACCCAGCCCTCGAAGACCTGCGCCAAAAGCTGAAAGCTGACAAACCCGTTCTCCGAAGAGATTTCGGCAAGCCTGTTGGCATGTTCCTGCGTGAGCTGCGGTTCCCTGCGAAGCTGATGGATCCAACCGCCAATCTGGCAAGCGATGGCCTCGGAGAAACGGTTTTTCTCGGCTTGGGCGAGGGCGATGGCCTCCCGGCTCAGGGCCAACGCTCGATCCGGATAGCCCAGCATCCAGGTACCTATGGTGGAAGCGACGGCCAACCGCGGATTCTGGCCATAGATCGACAAATGGAGCGGCGCCTGGGACGGATCGTACAACTTTGCGATCTCGTCCGCGTAGGTTTGATCCTTCTGGAACTCGCCCAGCCAAACTCCAGGCTCTCCGGTAAGCAGCAGGCCATGCTGGCGAATCACCGGATCCCCGCTGGCTTCGCCCAGCTCCAGGCATCGCCGGGCCAGATTCTGCGCGCTTGCCAACTCACCGCGCAGGAAATAGAACTTGGATAGCCCTACCAAAGCCGGGGCTACTGCACCCTCCTGGCGCGTCCGCTTTCCGATCTCGATCACTTCGTCATACGTTCGTCGGACTTCAGGGGCAGCCCATCCGTACAGTACGATTTGCACCGAGCCGAGGTTTTGCAAGAGCTCCAGGATGGCGGTTTCGTCCGGCTCCGGCTGTGCGCGCAGAAGCTCCAAGGCGCGGCTTAACAGGGCCAGCGCGGATTTGTAGCCTCCCTGCCGAATGGCGGTTCGTCCGGCCAGGGTTGCGTATCTGGTCTCCTGAACTGTATCGCCAGCCATACCGAAATGGTAGGCGAGGGCCACGTAGTGGTCCTCGCTGTCGGGATAGATTTTCGTTATGGCTTCCGCTACGGCTTGATGCAGGGCGGGCGCCCGTTCGGGTCCAATCTGGCGCAAAAGTGTTTCGCGGAATTTGTCGTGGGAGAAGCGCCACGTGCCACTGCGCACCTCCAGCAACAATGAGTGCATGCAAGCGGTAAGACCGTCGTAGACGGTTTCGCGGCCAAGCAGGGACTCCAGCACCTTTAGATCCGGCTCTCGCCCCAGCAGCACGGCATATTCCAGCATCGGGCGGAATTTTTCCGGTGCGAGCGCGATCCGGTATGCCACCAGCGATTCCACGCCTGCTGCGACGATGTGCTCCGGAAGCGGTCCTTCCCCTACTCGGCTGAGCTCTCCGGCTTGCTCGGCTAACGCCCGGAGCGTCTCCACAATGAAGAACGCATTGCCCTCGGTGTGGTGTTCGAGAAAGTCCACGATGCGCGGGGTGTCGCCGCGCCGCCCGACTATGGACCGAGCCAGGGACGCGATGTCCGCTTTCTCGAACGGCGCCAGATGGACCCGCGCGGCGTTGACCAGCGCCCCGGCCATCCACGGCGCTTCCTCGCCGCGATAGCTGGCGACCATCAGAATCGGCAGGCGATGAATCACGCGCGCCAGTTCCTCCAGCACGTCCATGCTTTCAGGCTCCCGGTGAAGATCCTCAATCAACAGCAGCAGGGGGCTGCCGTAGCGCTCGAACACACTGCGGATCAACGAAAGAATCGCGCCTTGCGCGGCCTGGGGAGGCAGGGAAAGCGGCGGCACTGCACTCTCGGTCAACTCGTCCAGGTCCGGAAGCAGGAGCTTAAGAAGCGATGTTTCCGCTGCCTCAAGCGGGGTGGTGAGAGCCAGAGTTCTGAGCGGCTCGCGCCACAGATGGTAGACGGCGCCGTGTCCCGAAGCCTGTCCCACCACTACTGTCAAGCCTTCGGCGAGCGCGACGCTGCGTAGTTCGTCCAGCAATCTGGATTTGCCGATACCGCTCTGCCCTTCCAGGAGAACCATCCCCCCCTTGCCTTGTGCAGCAGACTCCAGAGCGTGCAGCAACGCGGACCGTTCGTCGACGCGATCCACAAACTCCGCTCTTTCGAGAAAACTAGCACGCGTGGCTTGGGTCTCACTCGCGATAGCGTAGCCCATGGCGCTACTCAGGTCTTCAATCACCTTCGCGGCGTCGGTGTAGCGATCCTGTGGATTCTTGCGCAACAGCTTTCCCACCACCGCCTGGAGCGGTGGATTCGCGTTCAGCTTGCTTACATCCGCCTCGATGTCCAGATGGGTTTGATTCATCTCTGCCATGGTGGTTTTCGCGAATGGATGGGCGCCGGCGAACATCTCGTACGCCATGATCCCCACCGCGTAAAGATCCGACGCCTCGCTGGGCGGCTGAAACTGGAACAGTTCCGGTGCCATGTGCGTGATGGTGCCCGCCACATCCTGTCCCTGGCCGGCGCCCTTAATGGCCAGCCCGAAGTCGAGTAGCTTCGCATACTCGCCCACCAGAATGTTCTTGGGTTTCAGGTCCCGGTGAATGACTCCCCGGCGATGAAGATACATCAGAGCCCGCAGCACCTCCACGAGAAGCTCAACCTTGCGCTCCTTCGGCGCCAGGGCGGCGGCCTGCTTCAGATCGACGCAGCGGTCCATTAGCTCCATGGTATAAAAGGGGTGCCGGTTCGCATCAAAGCCGTAGTCCAGAACGCTGATGATATTGGGGTGGCGCAGGGAGGACAGGACCTGGAATTCACGCGCCAGACGCACCAGCAGACCCTCTCGGGCCGCAGCGCCCACTTTCGGACCTTTCATATCCACGGTCAAAGTAACGGTGTCGTCGCTCTCGTTGCCGGCGAACCGAAGGCGGTCGACGGCGGCGGTCACTCGTTTCAGCGCAACGTGGTTTTGGGTGAGCCGGTCCATCGCGCGATACACAACGCCCATACCGCCTGCTCCGATCCAGTCTAAGAGAACATACCGGTTGTTCACTTGTGTCCGGTTCGCGGAGATCATTGACATATATTTTGTCGAAGCCGACAACGCGCGTTAGGGATGCTCACTCCGTGCTAGCCCAGATGCCCCGCGAGAATGGACAATAATTTCTGTCCATCCCGTGTCCCCATGGACTATTCGCGTAGCGGCACGAGATCACGGCATCATAGTTTGCAATGTCCCTGTTTGCAACGTCCCTGATTATTGGGGTGAGTGGCGCGGCGGAGTTTAACCACCGAGCTCTCTCAGGTAGGTCGGCCAACGCGGTCGGCAACTAGGCCGTGCACAGCTGCGCCGATCAGAAACCCGATGAGTCCACTCGAGACGAGGAGGCCGGCTTGCCCTGGCTTGAGATTCCATGGCTGCAAGCACGTAGTGGATGACATGGGCCGGGTTGAATGTATCGTAGCCATCGAACCGCCTGAGTGCCCCCATCGTGGCACCAAGCCGCCAATGAAATCGGGTTACGCGCGCCTTCGCAAGTTCGTCATGAACATCGATGAATTCGGCGTTCACATTCTGCTGGACTGCATCGCAATTCTCGTGCTTTTCCTTTTCGACCAACGGGTTCGACTCACACCGTTTTCTGCCGCTTGTCGCTCATCGAGTCCTGCGTCCTACTTGCCGCTCCTTACTGTTCGGGCCTTCGACCCTGTGGGCCTACTACGCCCTCTGCTGACTCCCGCAGCACGGTCAAGATGAATTATTCCATCTTCAGTCACGATTCCGCGACATGCTGCGGGCCTCCCGAAGTAAGTTCGACCGCCTTCCGCGCACAACCGCCGGATTTACCACCAGTGCTCTTGGTAGAAATCGGCTTCGCTGTCACATGCCAGCTCGCCCTGCACCGTAGGCCTCCTATCCGGTTCTTGTTCATCGGCTCGCGCTTTTGATCCACGCCTTCACAGCGGTCGTTCACGTTGCCGAAAGTTCAGAACTGACAGGTTGAAGGGAAACCGACAGCAGGTTTCGATTCTGCCCGGCCTTCACTCAGAATCATTCATCCTCCAGCCCGAATAAATCAGCAATTCCTTAGGCGACTCCGGATGGAGTGATCATGAACTCCGAGTGGAATTCTCCTCCATCGGCGAGATCACTGCGCCAGTTTGTCCACATCGCACCTTCGTATCCCAGCCAAAATACATCCAGTTCGTATTGGGTCTTCGCCGCCGCATATATCGGCGTATAAGGCGGAACGCCGGCTACCGACAGGTGCGCAGTTCAAGTGTCATCCGCGCTTTCTTTTATCAGCGCCAGATGGCGATCAACATTGCGACGATCACGACAGCTCTGACGGCATGAGGAAATCTGGCTATCATGTGGATGATGCCGGAAATGCTTCCAATACCGAGATAGGGCATGTGCCTACCTGCCTTCTCGAACCAGTATCGCTATCACACGACGTGTGCGATCTTGCCGAATCGGGCTTTCTCGGGCGAAGCGGGAATCTGGGGAAGGGACTCTCGCGAGGTCCCAGACGGACCCTCGATTAGAACGGTAGCAGGTGCAACGCCAAACCAGACTTGCGTTGCCGGGCGAGAGCCGCAACAATTGCCCCTGTGCACACCTGGCGGAACTCCGCTAACGAAAGTCGCTTAGCCCACGGCGGGCGGAGGAAGGTGCATTCTCTGCCAGCTTTCTTTTGGTCGACAGAGAGGTAGAAGCCTTTGACGCGCAATGCAAAAGACATTCCGCGGGGAAAATATGTTCCCATCGCAAACGGGTTCACAGCGACAACAGCCCCAAAAAAGAACGCGGCACACACTCAGAGCGATGGACCCTCGTCGATCAGCCCTCCCTCCGAACCCTTCGCCAGACGACTTCGTGCAGGAAGCATAACGTTCAGTACGCTATGTAATCGCTTACAAATAAAGGAGTTGACGCTGACGATGCGTTCGTTCTATAAAACGAAAAGATGAGCAATATTGAACAGACGCACTTTCTCCCAGACTGGCGTCAGCTTTGTCAGGCGGCAATGTTGGAACGTGACCCCGTAAGATTATTAGAACGGGTCGCCCGCGCTCGCAGTTCCATTCTTGATCGCATTGAAGACGGTTATACCAAACCGCTGAATGGCGAACATCACGATTTGCGAGATGCTTTAACCACGCTGGACAGTCTGCGTAGGATTGCGGAGCGTCAAAATGGCTATCAGTCAAAGGCTAGTTGATCCTTACCGAGAGATCAAAGTACCGACCGGCTATAGCTGGCAAGAGTCTTATCAAGCGGCCGTGCTCGAAACCGATTGGACGAAGATGCAGGAGCGCGTTCAGACAGCCGAGTCTGAAATACACAAGAGACGACTGGTGCTTGCTCAAGACCACGGCGGGACAGTGGAAGAAAGGGAAGCTCTCGTCAATGCCATGAGCGGTCTCAGGGCTCTGCGGATGGATGCAGCTTCGTGGTTGCAGAGGCAGAGTTTAATTGGTACCAAGAGTTCTGAGAGTTCAGAGTGCAAGTAAGCTTCGCCTAGCGTTCAATATTCACGTCACACCTACTTCCTGCCTCGTGCCTTCGTTCATCTTCCGTAGGAGTAGGGTGATGGATCATTCTGGAATGCTCTGTAGCCACGCGGCGTAAGCCGGATGGCGCCGCCGCGGATGCAGGAAGACGAAACCGAGTTCTCGCCACGCCCTCCGATTCTTCGGGAGGAAATAACTTCCGAAATGAAAACCCTCCTCGCGGATGTGAAGTATCCACAACTCAACAACTTCTCGCTCCTCCTGGGTTTGTCCGACCGGCTGATGGGAATACGCGGATTTTTTTCGTACACCTCATACAACCCGAATTCTTTGGGGTGGACATCGAGTTATCTACATCTTTTCTGAACCAACCGGACGATTGAGTCTGTACTACGATGTGGAGTTGCGAGAACCGTTGGAAGAGTCAGCAGCAGGCGGATCTCTGTTTCCTACGACAACTCTCATAACCAAGAAACGGATATTCGTTCCAGTTCCCGATCCACTCGTTGATGCCTTCAAGATTACGAGCGGACCACGGGAATTTTACGTTCGCTTCGATCTGCTTGTTGCAAAGGATTAGACCTGCATTATTGGAACAATGGCTACTATCGCAGTGGCTCCAGCGGATCGTCCTGGCGACAGGCGCGCTAGGATTCGCAGGTCCGGCATACGCGGACCTAAGCCTGGACGACGGCGCTGATCTCTGCCAGCCAGAGAACCGACCGTTACTTCGGCGTTACAATCACGGACGGTTCGCTGCGTGAGCATACGCTGGTCAATTTCCGGGATGAACCTGCAGCCCGCGGATTTGGGACACGAAGAATACTATGTCGAACATTAATCCAAGGAATGTTTTCATTGTTGTAGCCGGGGGAAACACCGCTGCGGAGCGCCATTTTGAGGATACGATCCAGCGCAAGATCGGCGTCACCCACGTCGATCTTGGCAACAGAACGAGTGGCCACGCGCACCAGTACGTCAAGTGTCCAGAGTCCCGGACTCCGACATATTTGAATGGCGGCCACGAGTGCCTCATGGTTCGTATTTTCGAGCCCCTGACCGATCCGCTCACTCCCTACGCTTGGGACGCCAGCAACGACCGGCACGTAGGGCAGCGCAACATCGCGGTGGTCGACGCCCAGTCCCCGGCGAAGTTGCAGCTGACCGTCAGACTCGGATGCGGGGCGGCGCCGGGGGCGGCCGATGTCCCGGTGCAGGAGGTGAACCCCCATGACGTCGCGTGGCTGTCAATCCTGACGGGGAAGCGCGACCATGGATATAAGCAAGCCACGCACGCTGCGGCGGTCGCCGGCATGACGTATCCGACCCTTGTGCGCGCAGAGACTGACAAGGCAAGCATGGAAGGAGTAGACATGAAGTCCGCCGCTCACCTGTTGAGCAGAAAGATCGCCTTCGAACGGGGATGCGATGAACTGGAGGCCCTCTTCTACATGCACGTCGACGGGCTGCGCCCCAAGGAATGCCGAGTATATAAGATTAGCCAGACCGTAGGCGGCAAAATGGTGGGCGGGTACACGGTAATTGCGCGACATGCCTGAGCGTCGAAGCCCAAGTTCTGCGCCGCACGGCGACGCTGATCGGATCTGCCTAAAAGGCAAAGGGGCAATTCAGGAAATGGGAGAAAAATTCGCCGCGAATCCGGTGACCGGGGACTGGCTCGAAGACAGTGCCATCGCAACTAGCCGCCGACCGTCGCTCGGGCTGATGCGGTGGATGTGCGATTGGACTGGTGCTCCTGGTTCGCTGGTGCAGAGTTTGTCACAGTCGTCCATGGTGTAAATATGGCCTTCTGGTCGAGCCAAACAAGGCTCCCGGAGAAAGTCCGCACTGGAAGACAAAGAAGCGACTGGTGCTGACCTGCTCTCGAGCTGGGCGCGGAAAGCAGCTGTAACGTTCGGCCCACTCCGAGCACTATCCACCAAGTCCGCGGGGGCGATGCGAAGCGGAGGCAAAGATGGAACCGGGCCATGCGCCAGCGTCGGGAGCGCGCGTTGGAACAATGCTTGCTGCGCCCGCGCCCCGTTCCGACGAGAGCAACGGCTCGCGTCCGTCCATCAGCCTTCCCAAGGGCGGCGGCGCGATTCGAGGCATCGGCGAAAAATTCTCCGCCAATCCTGCAACTGGGTCAGGAGCCTTGAACATCCCGATCGCGGCAAGTCCGGGCCGCAGCGGATTCGGTCCACAACTCAACATTTCCTATGATTCAGCGAGCGGAAATGGTCCGTTCGGGTTCGGCTGGACACTCTCGCTTCCTTCGATTACTCGGAAAACAGACAAAGGACTGCCGCGATACATCGACGCCGCTGAGTCGGACATCTTTATCCTGTCGGGCGCCGAGGACCTGGTTCCATCGCTTATTCGCAAACGGGACGCAATGGGAGCGTGAAATTCTCCCCAGTCCAACAACCTATCGAACTGTGTATGGACGCCGTTATTCCATTCATTGCTACCGCCCTCGCGTGGAGGGACTGTTCTCGCGCATCGAACGGTGGGTCAATCCGCACATCACCGACTTTAAGATCGGACAGCTCACTGCGCGTTACGACCCATTGCCCGTCCACAGGATAAGCATAGAAGTTCAGTTGCTGTCCGTAAGTATCTTGCAACCAGGCATCGCGAAATCCACTGTGGCCGTTCTGCAGCTTCGCCATGAGTTCCAGAGTGGCAAAGTCGAAAGCTTTGCGACTGCTGCTGGCCAGCACTTTATCAAGATAAGCGCTGTACTCCCCATTCAGATCGAAATTGGGAATCCCCTCCCAATGGCCAAAGAAAATCTGCACGTCCGCAAAAATATGCGAAGCGACCGAGACACGCTCCTTGACGGGAAGCGTCTGGTCAGGGCCTTCACCTGCATGCAGAGCGATGCCGTTCAGCAATACCCAGAGCATCAGGAGAGGCAAACGCTTCCTCATCTCCGATATTACGTAGCCATGCAGAAGCATGTTCCGCGAGACCAAAGACGCATCTGTCTTATGAGGAAAGGATGTGCAAATTCGAATAGTTGCAGGGTTCGTGGAAATTGCTGAAACGAAAGGTTGTTTGGTTGCGCAGGGTGGATTTGAGCCACTCCTTTGGGTTATGAGCCCAAAATGATTAGTAGTTTCAACAACTTACAAGACGCGGATGGCCCTCGAAAACCCTTGTAAGAATGTTAAGGAATCGTTGTCGGACAGCTAAAGGACAGCGAGCGACTCGAAAAGGGTCCGCTGTGTGTCGCTGACAGTGAAC
>WNEZ01001152.1_pt1 | contig 22026 bp, 18 predicted proteins | sample 5400521 | NCBI WGS metagenome assembly WNEZ01 (sample SAMN13153339, study PRJNA577476) | soil metagenome | isolation source: 120 cm saprolite under Douglas fir tree site 2 hole 1 replicate 1 | place: USA:California | collected 2015-04-18 | reverse complement strand
GGCGGTGACGAACGGCGGCGGCATTCGCGCCAACAGGGTCTATCCGGCCGGCACGACGATCACCCGGCGCGACATCATGGCCGAGCTTCCGTTCAGCAACCGCGTGGTCCCGGTCGAGATCAGCGGACGCGATCTCAAGCGCGCGCTGGAGAACGGCCTTTCCCAGCTGCCCAACACCGGCGGCCGCTTCCCGCAGGTCTCCGGCCTGACGATCGTGGCCGACACGCGGCGCCCTCCCGGCGACCGCATCGTCTCCATGACGGTCGGCGGCGCTCCGCTCGACGAGGCGCGGCTCTACCGGGTCGCGACCAACGATTTCATGGGGCGCGGCGGCGACGGCTATGTCCAGTTCCGCGACGCCCGGCGCCTGCTGCCGGACAGCGACGAGACGCCGCTCGCCGAAGCGGTGATCGAATACGTCAAGGCCATTGGTACGATCCGCACCGGCGTCGAGGGCCGTATCGTGCTGCAGTAGCGACGCCCGAAATGACAGAAATCGTTCTTCCCGACGAGCAGCGCGCGCTGATCAGGGCGACCAAGCCCGATCTGAAGATCCTGCCCACCACCGAGCTCAATGCCGAAACCCCGGCGCATCTGCTCGACGACGACATCACGCCGATCGAGCGCCTGTTCACGCGCAACACGGGCACGATGCCGGTGATCGGCGCAGCCGACGCGGCGGCGTGGACGCTCGCGATCGACGGCTGCGTGCACACGGCGCGACGGTGGACGTTGCGCGAGCTGCAGACGGATTTCCAGCCGGTGACGCAGATTGCCGTGCTCGAATGCGCCGGCAACGGCCGCGCGTTCTTTCCTGAACCGGCCGGCGTCGTTCTTTGGACGCACGGCGCGGCGGGCTGCGCCGCATGGACGGGCGTGCGTCTCGGCGATCTCCTGGCGCAGTGCGGCGTCGCATCGAACGCGGTCTATACCGGGCACCACAGCCCGGACATGCGGCTCGACGGCCGCGGCCCGGCGCTCTCGCGCGGCCTGCCCATCGAGAAGGCGCTCGCGCCGGAGACGATCATCGCGTGGGCGGTCAACGGCGAGCCGCTCCCGCCGCTGCATGGCGGGCCGCTGCGCGTCGTCGCGCCCGGCTATCCGGGCTCGGCCTGGCAGAAATGGATCACCCGCATCGAGATCCGCGACTGCGAGCACGACGGCGAGCGCATGCTCAACCTGCACTATCGCCTGCCGCGTATTTCGGTGCGCCCGGGCGACACGTTCGATGCGGCCGACTTCGACGTGATCACCGATGTGCCGGTACGCGCGATCATTAGCTCGCCGCGCGACGGCTTTGAGGCGCCGGTGGGTGCGCCGCTCGCCGTCCGCGGTCACGCCTACAGCGGCCACACGCCGCTCGCCAAGGTCGAGCTCTCCTGCGACGGCGGGCGCTCCTGGCAGGCCGCGCAGCTCGGTCCGCTGCCCGATCGATTCGCCTGGCGACGGTTCACCGCCGACATCGCCGCACCGACGGCGGGCGCGATCGAGGTCATCGCACGCGCGAGCGATGTGAGCGGAAAGACGCAGCCGCTCGGTTCTGTTCCATGGAACCCGAAGGGCTACTGCAACAATACGGTGCATCGGGTGCGCGGACGCGTGAGATAGCTGCGTCGCGGATTGCCTGGGGGCGCGGATGACTCTAGGGTTGATTCGTCTGTAATGGCCGATCATTCACAAGACGTCGGCACATCCAAAGGGAGCACCATGAAACGCGCGACAACCATCATCCTGCTTGCCGTCGGAGCCCTGATGACGAGCAAGCCGGCCCTTGCCCAGAAATTGAATACCGACGACGTCAAGTGGATCAATCAATGCATCGACGACAACAAGGGCGGGGCGGGTGCCGATGTGATCCGCAAGTATTGCATCTGCATGAACGAAAAAATGGACAACAACGAAACGCAGTCCATTACACAATGGGAAAAGACCCATCCGAGGGAACGGGCCGCGTGTGACAAGGCCTCGGGCTGGAAGTAATACGCAACAGCATTGGCGCCCTCCGCTGTCTGCCGCGGGGGGCGCACACGCGGCAAAGCAAACATCGCTCGATTACATCTTCGACAGCTTGGCGAAATCGACCGCATTTGCGTAGGCCGCCTTGTCGGCAGCCGGCGCGGAGCCGGAGACAGAGATATAAAATTTGTTGGCCACCACCATGTGGATGTCGCCGTCATTGCCCTGGATGGCGCGCTGATTGCCGACGCGGATGATCTTGCCCATGGCGCCGGCGATCTGCGGATTGGCGAGCAACGGCGCGAACTGCGCCACCATCATCGAGTCTCCGGTGACCTGCACCTGCACATTGTCGCCCTTGGCGTTGGTGTAGTTGCGGCTCGCGGAGGTCGCGCCGATCGCGACCGATCCGATCGCCTGGGTCTGGATCTCCTCGGCCTTCCAGCCGGCCAGGGGGCGCGGCAGCACGGTCCCGTACGCTTCCGCGTTCTTCTGGCCGATCAGCTGCGAGGCAAGATCGAGCGACTGCTTGGCATTGGCGAGGTCGCCGGATTGATAGGATTTCCGCGCCTGATCGATGGCATCGAGGATGTCATCGGCCGCAAGCGTCGGCGCGGCCAGCGGCAACATCACCAGAGCCGAAATCGCCATCGCAGTCGTCAGTCGCATCGTCGCCTCCTTGTTTGGTTTCTTGGGCGTCATAGATCACTGCGCCGCGCGCGAGGTCAACTGCCGCGCTCGTCCACGATGACCTTGCCGTCGTTCGGCAGGCTGCCGGGCGCCACGAGCTTCACATCGCCGCGCAGCTTCGTCACGCTATGCAGCGTCGCGACGACCTTCTCGGCGAGGCCGACCCCGCCCGCGGCGCATTCCGCAAGCAGCGTCATCGCGTCCTGCTCGCCGACGCGCGTGACGGCAAGACGCACGCGGCCGAGCTCGGGATGACGTTTGGCGACCTCGGCGACCTGGCCGGGATGCACGAACATGCCCTTGACCTTGGTGGTCTGGTCGGCGCGGCCCATCCAGCCCTTGATGCGCATGTTGGTGCGCCCGCACGGCGACGTTCCGGCGAGCACGGCGGAAAGATCGCCGGTCGCGAGCCGGATCATCGGATAGTCCGCGTTGAACGAGGTCACCACCACCTCGCCGACCTCGCCCTCGGCCACGGGATCGCCGGTGCCGGGCCGCACGATCTCGACCATCAGGTGTTCGTTGACGATCATCCCCTCGCGCGCCGGCGACTCGTAGGCGATGATCCCGACCTCCGCGACGGCGTAGCACTGCAGCGTCTCGACGCCACGCGTCGCCAACTCTGCCCGCAGCGAGCCGGGCAGCGCCGCACCCGATACGAGCGCGCGCTCGAGCGAGGAGGCGTCCTTCCCCATCTTGGCCGCGGTGTCGAGCAGCACCTTCAGGAAATCCGGCGTGCCGGCGTAGCCTACGGGCCTGAAATGCGCGATCGCCTCGACCTGCATCTCGGTGTTGCCGACGCCTCCCGGGATCGCGGCGCAGCCGAGCGTCGCGAGCCCCGTCTCGAAAATGAAGGCGCCGGGCGTGAGGTGATAGGAGAAGGAATTGTGCACGATATCGCCCGGCCGGAAGCCGGCGGCGAAGAGCGCGCGCGCCATGCCGTAGATGTCCCCGTCATGGCCTTGCGGCTCGAAGATCGGCCCGGGCGACATCAGCAGGCGTTTCACCTTGCCGGGCGGCGTGACGTTGAAGCCGCCGAACGGCGGCCTCTCCTTCTGCAGCGCCACGAGATCGGACTTGCGCAGGAGCGGGAGCTTCGCGAGCGCGGCGCGCGAGGTGACGGATTTCGCATCGACGCCGGCAAGCTGCTTCGCCCATCCGGGCGCGGCGAGCGCGCGGGCGATCGTCTGCGCGAGAGCGACGAACTGCTCCCTCGCGCGCGCCTGCGGATCGCGCGTCTCCAGCTGATCGTAGAAATCCGTCATGGCTCGGATCGTTACGCGGTGTGGCGTCGGACGTCTAGGCGAGCCACCGCTTGCGCCGTTTGTAGTGCTTGCCCTCGCGGAACGACTTGCGCTTGCCTTCCGCGATGCCGAGATAGAATTCCTTCACGTCCTCGTTCTCGGCAAGCGCCTTGGCCTCGCCGTCCATCACCACGCGGCCGTTCTCGAGAATGTAGCCGTAGCTCGAATATTTGAGCGCCATGTGGGTGTTCTGCTCGGCGAGCAGGAACGACACGCCTTCCTTCTCGTTCAGACCCTTCACGATGTTGAAGATCTCCTCGACGATCTGCGGCGCGAGCCCCATCGAGGGCTCGTCGAGCAGGATCATCTTCGGACGGGACATCAGTGCTCGGCCGATCGCGCACATCTGCTGCTCGCCGCCGGACGTGTAGCCCGCGATGGCGTTGCGACGCTCCTGGATGCGCGGGAAGTAGGCATAGACACGGTCGAGATCGGCGCGGACCGCCGCCCCGCCGTCGCGGCGCGTGAAGGCACCGGTGAGCAGATTCTCCTCGATGGTCAGGTGGGCGAAACAGTGGCGGCCTTCCATCACCTGGATGCAGCCGCGCCGCACCAGCGCGTTGGGCGAGAGCGCGTGGACCTCGGCGCCGTCGAAGATGATGGAGCCCTTGGTGACCTCGCCGCGCTCGGCGTGCAGCAGGTTGGAGATCGCCTTGAGCGTCGTGGTCTTGCCCGCGCCGTTGGCGCCGAGCAGCGCGACGATGCGCCCCTTCGGCACCGCCATCGACACGCCTTTGAGCACCAGGATGACGTGGTTGTAGACCACCTCGATATTGTTGACGGCAAGGATCGGCGGCGCGGGCGCGACGACAGAAGGAGGCGGCGTTGCCGCCGCCTCCTTGGATTGCCGGTCCGTTTCGACCGCCATCGGCGTCAGTTGGTGAGGCAGCCGGTGGAGAGCTTCTTGTCCAGCGCGTATTTCGTGGCCGTCTCCTTCACCATGGGCGCGATCACCGAGTCGTCGGACGTGTACCAGTCCGACGTGATCTGCCAGTGCTTGCCGTCCCAGGTCTGCATGCGACCCGTGCGCGCGCCTTCGTGGTCGGCGCAGTTCACCTTGATCGGCTTGAGCACGCCTTCGAAGCCGAGCTCCTTGATGCGGGCCTCGGTGAGATTGAGGTTCTCAAGACCCCAGCGCACCTGCTCGCCGGTCAGCGGCTTCTTGCCGAACCGCTCTTGCGCCGTGCGGATCGCCTCGATGCCGAGCATGCCGTTGATGAGACCGCGAACATAGAGGATCTCGCCGGTCTCTTCCCACTTCGCCACGCCCTCGTTCTTGTCGTAGAGGTACTTCTTGAGATCCTCGTGCAGCTTGAACTGCCCGGCGGTGTGCTGGAGCGTGACCGAGTGATAGCCCTTGGCGCCGTCTTCGGCGGGCCGCACGTCGGGCTCGGCGCCGGACCACCAGACCCCGTACATCTTCTCGCGCGGGTAGCCGACCGCGACCGCTTCCTTGATCGCCGTCGAGTTCATCACGCCCCAACCCCACAGCAGGACATAATCGGGGCGGTTCTGGCGGATTTGCAGCCAAGTCGCCTTCTGCTCGATGCCGGGATGCGTGACCGGCAGCAGCATGGGCTGGAAGCCGTGCATGTGCGCGCGCTTCTCGATGAGCGCGATCGGCTCCTTGCCATACGGCGAGTCGTGATAGACGAGAGCGATCTTCTTGCCCTTGAGCTTGTCCACGCCGCCTTCGAGCTTGGCGATGTGCTGGATGATGATGTCGGCCGCCGTCCAGTAGGTGCCGAGCAGCGGGAAATTCCACTGATAGACCGAGCCGTCGCGGGAATCGGCGCGGCCGTACCCCATCGAGATGATCGGGATCTTGTCGACCGGCGCCTTCTCGGTGAGCGCGTAGGTGATGCCGGTCGAGAGCGGAATCACATAGGCGGCGCCGGTCGGCCCCTTGGCCTTGAGGCGCTCGTAGCATTCGACGCCGCGGTCGGTGGCGTAGCCGGTGTCGCATTCCTCGTACACGATCTTCACCCCGTTGATGCCGCCGTCGCGCGCATTGATGAGGCGATAGTAGTCGGCGACGCCGTTCGCGAACGGAATGCCGTTCGGCGCGTAGGCGCCGGTGCGATAGACGAGGTGCGGTATGAACTGCTCGTTCTGTGCCTGCGCCGGCGCAACCCAGATGGCTGCGCCGAGCGCCGCGGCACACAAGACATAGTTTCTGGTCATGCTGACCTCCCTGCTGAGCCGGGCGCGCCCCGCGTCACCCGGCGGTCTTTCATTCCCAAGGCGCGGGCCCGTGAACCTGCCCCTGCTCTCGATAGTGCCCGCGATCAGGCCGCGCCTCAATACGGGAACGGCCACAACCGCAGCTTTTCCTTCCCGATCGCCCAGAGCCTGGCAAAGCCGTTCGGTTCGGCGACCAGGAAAAACACGATCATGGCGCCGAACACCATGAATTCGATGTGAGAGATCGTCGCGGTCGAAATCGGGATGCCGAGCCACTGCGGCAGCTGATTCAAAAAGATGGGAACCAGGACGATGAAAGCCGCGCCCAGGAACGAGCCGAGGATCGATCCGAGCCCGCCGATGATGACCATGAACAGGACCTGGAACGAGCGGTTGATGTCGAAGGCGAGCGGTTCCCACGAGCCAAGCCGGAAAAAGCCCCAGAGGGCGCCGGCGATGCCGATATAAAAGGAGGACACCGCGAAGGCCGAGAGCTTTGCGTGCAGCGGGCGAATGCCGATGATCTCGGCCGCGATGTCCATGTCGCGCATCGCCATCCACATGCGGCCGAGGCGGCCGCGCACCAGGTTCTTTGCCGTGAGCGCCAGCACGACCGCGATCGCGAGGATCAGGAGATAGCGCTTGGCCGACGGATCGAGGCTGACGTGGATATCGCCCAGCCAGAACCGGCTGGGCGTGTCGATCGAAATGCCGAACAGCTCGATGCGGCCGACGGCGACCGAGCCCGACGGCGCATAATTGGTGAACCACTTCACGCGCGCGAAGGCCCATTCGAGGAAGAATTGGGCGGCGAGCGTCGCGACCGCGAGATAGAAACCCTTGATGCGCAGCGACGGCAGCCCGAACAGCATGCCGACCAGCATCGCCATCACGCCGGCGAACAGGAACACCAGGATGAGGTTCGTGTCGGGAAGGCGCAGCGCGAGGTTATAGGCCGCGTAGGCGCCGACCGCCATGAACCCGCCGGTGCCGAGCGAGACCTGGCCGCAATAGCCAGTGAGGATGTTGAGCCCGATGGCCGCGATCGACAGGATCAGCACCGGGATCAGCACCTCGGTGTAGAGATACGGGCTCGCGAACAACGGCACGCAAAGGAACGCAAACGCGATGAGGGCGAGAACGAACCAGCGGTCCTGCGCGATCGGGAAGATCGCCTCATCGGCGGCGTAGGCGGTCTTGAACTGCCCGGTTTCGCGGTAGAACACGGCTCACACCCGCTCGATGATCGCTTCGCCGAACAGGCCCTGCGGGCGCACCAGCAGGAACCCGAGCGCGAGCATGTAGGCGAACCAGTTCTCGATGCCGCCGCCGGCGAGGTCGAACCAGCGCACCAGCACCGGACCGAGCACGACCTCGGCGAGCTTCTCGCCGGCGCCGATGATCAGCCCGCCGACGATGGCGCCGGGGATCGACGTGAAGCCGCCGAGGATCAGCACCGGCAGCGCCTTGAGCGCGACGAGGGCGAGCGAGAACTGCACGCCGAGCTTGGCGCCCCACATCATGCCGGCGACGAGCGCCACGATGCCGGAAACGGCCCACACCACGAGCCAGATGTAGTCGAGCGGGATGCCGACCGACTGCGCGGCCTGATGGTCGTCCGCGACCGCGCGCAGCGCGCGGCCGACGCGCGTGACCTGGAAGAAGATCGCGAGCACGGTCACGAGCACCGCGCAGATCACGGCGGCGATGAGCTCGGCAGGATCGACCAGGAGTCCGCCGGGGAAGGTCGATTCGAACAGGAAGATCGGATTCCTGGGCAGGCCGAGGTCGATCTTATAGATGTCGCTGCCCCACAGCGTCTGGCCGAATCCCTCGAGGAAATAGGCGATGCCGAGCGTCGCCATGAACAGGATGATGCCCTCCTGGTTGACCAGGTGGCGCAGAACCAGGAGCTCGATCGCGTAGGCGAGCGCGATCATGATCGCCACGGTGAGCGCGATCGCGACGACGAGCGGCATCACCTCCGCGAGACGCGCGAGCGTGAGCGCGGCGAACAGCACCATCGCGCCCTGCGCGAAGTTGAACACGCCCGACGCCTTGAAGATCAGCACGAAGCCGAGCGCGACGAGCGAGTAGAGCACGCCCGTCAACAGGCCGCCGATCAGCGTTTCGAGCACCGTACCGAGCATTTTTCCCCGCCTGACACCCTCAATGCTTCACGCCGAGATAGGCGTCGATCACCTTCTGGTCGCCCTTGACCTCGTCCGGCGTGCCGTCGGCGATCTTGCGCCCGTACTCGAGCACGACCACGCGGTCCGACAGATCCATGACCACGCCCATGTCGTGCTCGATCAGCGCGATCGTCGTGCCGAAATGGTTGTTCACGTCGAGGATGTAGCGCGACATGTCCTCTTTTTCTTCCATGTTCATGCCCGCCATCGGCTCGTCGAGCAGCAGCAGGTCCGGCTCCATGGCGAGCGCACGGCCGAGCTCGACCCGCTTCTGCAGGCCATAGGGCAGCCGGCCGACCGGAATCTTCCTGATATGAGGGATTTCGAGGAAATCGATGATCTCCTCGACTTTGAGGCGATGCGCGACCTCCTCGGCGAGCGCCGGCCCGACGCGGATGACCTGCCACAAGAAGCCGCGGTGCATCTTCAGGGTCCGGCCCGCCATCAGATTGTCGAGCACGGTCATGCCGCGAAACAGCGCGACGTTCTGAAACGTGCGGGCGATGCCGCCGCGCGCCGCCTCGTAGGGGCGCATCTTGGCGCGCGTCCGTCCCTTGAACGTGATGCGGCCTTGGTGCGGGTGGTAGAACCCGTTGATCACGTTGAGCATCGAGGTCTTGCCCGCGCCGTTCGGGCCGATGATGGCGCGGATCTCGCCCTTGCGGATGTCGAACGACACGTCGGTGAGCGCCCGCACGCCGCCGAAGGAAAGTGATATCCGCTCGATCGAGAGGAGAACCTCGTCGACGGCGGTGTCGGCGTCCGCGGGCGCCCTCATGCGGCTTTCCCCAGCGCGGGCGGCTGCACGACCGCCATGTCGCGGATCTTCACGCGGGCGCTGATCACGCCCTTGCGGCCGTCCTCGAAGGTGACCTCGGTCGAGATGTCGGCCTCGCTGGAGCCGTCGTAGAGCGCATCGACGAGCGGCGCGTAGCGTTCCGCGATGAAGCCGCGGCGTACCTTCAGGGTGCGCGTCAGCTCGCCGTCGTCGGCGTCGAGCTCCTTGTGCAGGATGAGGAAGCGCCGGATCTGCGCGCCCGCCATGGCCTTCTCCTCGGCGAGCGAGCGATTGACTTCGGCGACGTGCCCTTCGAGCATGTCGTAGACCTGCGGGTGCTCCGCGATCTCCTGATACGAGCCGTACACGACGTTGTTCCGCTCGGCCCAGCTGCCGATCGCCGTCATGTCGATGTTGAGCATCACGCAGACGAAGCCGCGCTTGTCGCCGAATGCGACCGCCTCCTTGATGTTCGGATAGAACTTGAGCTTGTTCTCGATGTATTTCGGCGCGAACAGCGTCCCGTCCTCGAGCCGGCCGACGTCCTTCGCGCGATCGATGATCTTGAGGTGCCCGGTCTTCTCGTCGAAGAAGCCGGCGTCGCCGGTGTGGACCCAGCCGTCGGGCGTCTTGGTCTCGGCGGTCTTTTCCGGATCCTTGTAGTAGCCGATGAAGACGCCCGGCGACTTGAACAGAACCTCTCCGCTCTCGGCGATCTTCACATCGACGTCGATATTCGGCTTGCCCACCGTGTCGGCATATATCTCGCCGTCGGGCTGCGCCGTGATGTAGACCGAGGCTTCGGTCTGCCCGTAGAGCTGCTTCAGGTTGACGCCAAGCGCGCGATAGAAGCGGAAGATCTCGGGACCGATCGCCTCGCCCGCCGTGTAGCCGACGCGGATGCGCGAAAGGCCGAACCGGTTCTTGAGCGGACCATAGACCAGGATCTCGCCCAGCCAATAGAACAGGCGCGCCGAGAGCGGCACGCGTTCCTTGTCGAGGATCTTCTCGCCCCACTTGCGCGCATGACCGATGAAGAAGTGGAACATCGCGCGCTTGAGCGCGCCGGCGTCCTCCATCCGCACCATGGTGAGCGTGATGAGGTTCTCGTAGATGCGCGGCGGCGCGAACGCGTAGGTCGTGCCGATCTCGCGGCGGTCTTCCACCACCGTCTCGGGAGCCTCAGGGCAATTCACACAGAAGCCGGCGACGTACGACTGCGCGTAGGAGAAGATGTGATCGCCGACCCAGGCGAGCGGCAGATAGGCGATGACTTCGACGTGCTCGTCCAGGCGATCGAACAGGTTGCCGTTCTGCGCCGAGATGATGACGTTGTCGAAGTTGAGCATCACGCCCTTCGGCCGGCCGGTGGTGCCGGACGTATAGAGGATGATGGCAAGGTCGTCGCCCTTTCCGGCGGCGACGCTGCTCTCCCATTTCGCCAGATGCGCGGGTCCGGACGCGAGGCGATCGCGTCCCATGCGCTGCACGTCCGCGAACGATCTCACCCGCTCGCGGTCGTAGTCGCGCAAGCCGCGCGGTTCATCGTAGATGATGTGGCGCAGCCGCGTGAGGCGGTCGGAAATCGAGAGAACCTTGTCGACCTGCTCCTGATCCTGCACGACGGCGACCGTGACCTCGGCGTGCTCGAGCACATAGGCCATCTCCTCGGCGACCGAGTCGGCATAGATCGGCACCGGCACGGCGCCGAGCGCCTGCGCGGCGCACATCGCCCAATAGAGGCGCGGCCGGTTGGCGCCGATGATCGCCACGTTGTCCTCGCGCTTGAGACCGAGCTCGGAAAGTCCGGCCGAGAAGCCGCGCACTTCGTCGAGCACCGTCTCCCAGGACCAGGTCTGCCAAATCCCCAGATCCTTGTGACGTACGGCGGGACGGCCGCGAAAAAGCTCCGCGTTGCGGATGAGCAGCTTTGGAAACGTATCCGCGCGAGCGGCGGGCGCGATGGCCACGGCGCTTCCCCTCGTGATGTCCGGTGATCCCTCGCCGCTTGATCACGGCTTTGCCCGGATTTGAGGGCAGCGCCGGAAAGCGGTCAAGGGCGCTAAGGTCAACACTTAGTTTGATTTTTGGCCGGGAGCCCGAGGGGCTTATTCGGCCGCCTTGAGGAGCGGCGCCGGGCCGGTGCGGAATTGCTCGAACAAGGCCGCCTCGTCCGCCTTGGCTGCGGCGAGATTACGCATCTTGATGTGGCCGAAGCCGCGGATTTTTTCCGGGATGGCGGCAAGCCCGACCGCGAGGTGGTGGTTCTCCGGCGTGAGCCTGGGCAGGACTTCCTCGAGCATGGCCTCGTAATCGGCGATCAGCGCCCGCTCGGTCCTGCGCTCCGCGCTATAGCCGAAGATGTCGAAGGCGGTGCCGCGCAGGCCCTTGAGCTTTGCGAGCAGCCGGAAGAGCCCGAAGACCCATGGCCCGAACGTGATCTTGCGCGGACGGCCGGCGGAATCCTTCGGGGCAAGCAACGGCGGGCTCAGATGCACATGCAGCCGCAGCTTCTCGCCGTCGAAGGTATTCTTCACCTGTTCGGCAAACGCCTCCTCGGTGTAGAGCCGCGCGACCTCGTACTCGTCCTTGTACGCCATCAGCTTGAACAGGTAGCGCCCGACCGCCTCGGCGAGCCCGCACTTGCCGGGCGCGGCGTTCGCCTCCGCGCTCTTCGCGCGCTCGACCCAGGCGCGGTAGCGCGCCGCATAGGCGGCGTTCTGGTAGCGGGTGAGGAAGGCGGCGCGGCGCGCGACCATCTCGTCGAAGGACTGCGACAGCTGGAGCGCCGGATCGGCCACGGCCGGCGCCGCGAGCTTCTCCACCGCCGCCATGTCGAGCGCGGCGCGGCGGCCCCAGCGGAACGCGGTGACGTTCATCTCCACCGCCTCGCCGTTGAGTTCGAGCGCGCGCTCGATCGCTTGCGCCGAGAGCGGCAGCGCGCCGATCTGGTAGGCGTAGCCGAGCAGGAACATGTTGGCGCCGATCGACTGCCCGAGCAGCGCGGTGGCGAGCCGCGTGGCGTTGAGGAAATGGCTCTTGTCGCGGCCGGATGCCGCGACGATGGCGCGCCGCAGCCGTTCGGTCGGCAGCGAGAATTCGGTGTCGCGCGTGAACGCGCCGGGCAGCACCTCCGCGGTGTTGACCACCATCGTGGTCGTGCCCGGCTTCGCGGCGCCCAGCACCTTCTTGTTGCCGGTCACCACGATGTCGCCGCCGAGCACCAGCTCGGCGCCGCCGGCGGCCACGCGGATGGCGTGGATGTCGGACGGATCCTTGGCGATGCGGATATGGCTCTGCACCGCGCCGCCCTTCTGGGCGAGCCCGGCCATGTCGATCACGCCCACGCCCTTGCCCTCGAGATGCGCCGCCATGCCGATGATGGCGCCGACCGTCACGATGCCGGTGCCGCCGATGCCGGTGACGATGACGTTGTAGGTCTGGCCGATCGGCGGCAGCACCGGCTCGGGCACCGGCTGCTCGACCGGCGCCGCGACGCCCTTGCCCTTCTTGAGCTTGGCGCCTTCGACGGTGACGAAGGACGGGCAAAAGCCCTTCACGCAGGAAAAATCCTTGTTGCAGCTCGACTGGTCGATGGTGCGCTTGCGCCCGAACTCGGTCTCGAGCGGCTGCACCGACACGCAGTTCGACTGCACGCCGCAATCGCCGCAGCCTTCGCAGACGAGCTCGTTGATGATCACCCGCTTGTCCGGATCGGGGAACTGGCCGCGCTTGCGGCGGCGGCGTTTTTCCGCCGCGCAGGTCTGATCGTAGATCAGCACCGTGCAGCCGCGGATCTGCGCGAGCTCCTTCTGCACCGCGTCGAGATCGTCGCGGTGATGGAAAGTGATTCCGTCCGGCCACTTCGTTCCAGGCGGATACTTGCGCGGCTCGTCACTCACGACGACGACGCGCTTGGCCCCTTCGGCCGCGACCTGGCGGGCGATCTGCGGCACGTCGAGCCCGCCGTCGTTCTTCTTGCCGCCCGTCATGGCGACGGCGTCGTTGAACAGGATCTTGTAGGTGATGTTGACGCCGGACGCGATCGCGGCGCGGATCGCCATGTAGCCCGAGTGGTTGTAGGTGCCGTCGCCGATGTTCTGGAAAACGTGCGGACGCTCGGAGAACGGCGCCTCGCCGATCCAGTTCGCGCCCTCGCCGCCCATCTGGGTGAAGCCGAGCGTGGAGCGATCCATCCACTGGACCATGTAGTGGCAGCCGATGCCCGCATAGGCGCGGCTTCCTTCCGGCACCACGGTGGAGGAATTATGCGGGCAGCCGGAGCAGAAATACGGAACGCGGACCGCGACGTCCTGCGCCTCGGCGAGCGCGCGCTGCGCCTGCTTGAGGCGCGCGACGCGGCCGGCAAGGTTCTCGTCCGTGACGTATTTCAGCAGCCGGTCGCCGATGCAGATCGCGATCTCGTTCGGATCGAGCGCGGCCTTCACCGGGAAGAGCCAGTTGCCGGCCTCGTCCTTCTTGCCGATGCAGGTCGGCTGGTTGGCGGTGCCGTAGAGCTCCTCGCGCACCTGCACCTCGATGAGCGAGCGCTTCTCCTCGACCACGATGATGAGCTCGAGCCCTTGCGCGAATTCCTGCAGCTCGCGTTGCGCGATCGGCCACGGGCAGGCGATCTTGTCGATGCGCAGGCCGAGGTCGTTGCACCGCACCTCGTCGAGGCCGAGTTCGTCGAGCGCCTGGCGCACGTCGAGATAGGATTTGCCCACCGTGATGACGCCGATGCGCGGCGTGCGGCCGCCCGACGTGATGACCCGGTTGAGCTTGTTGGCGCGCACGCAGGCGAGCATGGCGTCGCGCTTGTAGTCGTGCAGGCGCGCCTCCATGCCGAGAACCGTGTCGTCGAGGCGGATGTTGAGCCCGCCCGGCGGCATGGCGTAATCGGCCGGCACGACGATCTCGACGCGGTCGAGGCTGCCGTCGATGACGGCGGTCGATTCCACCGTCTCGTGCATGCATTTGAGCCCGACCCAGGTTCCGGTGAAGCGCGACATCGCCCAGCCGTAGATGCCGTAGTCGATGATCTCCTGCACCCCGGCCGGGTTGAGGATCGGAATCATCACGTCGACGAAGTTGAACTCGGACTGGTGGGCGGTGGTCGAGGATTCGGCGGTGTGGTCGTCGCCCATGAGCGCCAGCACGCCGCCGTGCTTGGAGGTTCCGGCGAAATTGGCGTGGCGCAGCACGTCGCCCGAGCGGTCGACGCCCGGGCCTTTGCCGTACCAGATGCCGAACACGCCATCGAACCGGCCTTCCCCGCGCAGTTCCGCCTGCTGCGAGCCCCACAGGGCGGTCGCGGCCAGGTCCTCGTTGATGGCGGCCTGAAAAAGGATGTCGTTTGACTTGCAGATCGCGGCGGCGCGCTGGAACTGGTAGTCGAGCCCGCCGAGCGGCGAGCCGCGATAGCCGGTGACGTAGCCGGCGGTGTCGAGGCCGGCGCGCCGGTCGCGCTCCTTCTGCGCCAGGCACATGCGCACGAGCGCCTGATAGCCGGTGACGAACACGCGGCTTTGCGTCAGGTCATATTTGTCGTCGAGGCTGACGCGCTTGAGCGCCATGTTTGTTCCCGCGTGCGGGCCATTCGGGACCGCGCGGACTCATATATAGAGGCCGCGCAAGTTTCCGAAAAGCCTGTCACCTCAGGCGGAAAGCGTCAATTTCGTTGTGCACGGCGGCCAAGCCAGGAAATTTCGGCGCCGGCCGGACGGGCGAAATTTGGCGCAATGCAGCAGAAATTTTTTTTCGAGCCGGCTCGTTACCGGGATCGTTGCCCCGCCCCTGACCACCTTTGGATCACATATCCGTCTTCCCAATCGCCGCCAGCCGGCGGGCGAAGCGGGCTCCGGGCGATCCCCCACACCCAGGTCGCTATTGACAGCGCACCGTCTCGGCGTGAAGCTTTCGAGAAAGCGCTTTCTCGCAACACCGCTGCACGGGCGATCGTGATGCTGCCGGCCGGCCTTTCGCGATGGAAATTGGGCGAGCAGGAGCGCTTCATGCTCTTGCTGATCGCGCCCGCCGGCCTTTTGCTGCTGCTCTTTCAGATCGTACCGATCGCGATCGGCGGCAACGCCAGCTTCCGCGACTGGACGCTGTACAACCCGAAGAAGTCCTGGCTCGGCTTCGCGCATTACGCCTACGTGATCACGGACCCGGCGTTTCTGCAGGTCGCGCTGCCCAATACGTTCCTGTTCATGCTGGTGAGCGTCGGCGGCTCGCTCGTGCTCGGCCTTGCGTTCGCGGGTCTGCTCAACCGCCGGTTTCACGGACAAAAGCTCGTGCAAACCGTGCTCCTGCTGCCGCTGATGGTAGCGCCCGTGATCGCCGCCATCATGATCCGGTGGATGTTCAACGACCAGTTTGGGATCGTGAACGTCGTCATCGAGGCGCTCGGCTTCGAAGGCCAGCCATGGCTGGCGCAGCGGTGGAGCGCGTTCGGCGTCATCCTGCTCACCGACATCTGGTCGTGGACGCCGTGGTTCACGCTCCTGCTGCTCGCCGGGCTCCAGAGCCTGCCAAAGGAGCCGTTCGAAGCGGCCGCCATCGACGGCACGACTCCCTGGCGTGTCTTCCGCTATCTGACGCTCCCCATGCTGCGCCCGGTGATCGCGGTCTGCGTGGTGATTCGCTCGATCGACGCGTTCCGTACGTTCGACATCGTATGGACATTGACCGGCGGCGGCCCGGCGCGCTCGACCGAGCTCTTCAGCCTCTACGCCTATGTGCATGCGTTTCTCAACCTGGACTTCGGCCGCGGCTCGGCGGCCGCGATGATCGGCGGAGCCATCATTCTCGTGGTCGGGATGGCGCTCTACCGCATCGTGAACAGGGTCATGGAGGTGTAGGGCCATGGGGAGCGCGCGCTCTGCGTTTTTCGCGGACCTGGCGCCCGGCGCCCGGCGCGCGTTTTTCGCGCTCGTAATCGCCAGCATCTGTTTCTTGTTCGCCTTTCCGGTCTTGTGGCTGATCCTGACCTCGCTGCGGCCGGAATCGGGCGTCTATTACGTGCATCGCGGCTCCGAGTTCACTCTCGGAAACTTTGCCGCCGTGCTGCACAACGAGCGCATCCTGGAAGCGTTCCTCAACAGCTTCGCAATCGCCACGCTGGCGACGGTGTTCTCCCTGATGGTGACCGTGTCGAGCGGCTACATGCTCTCGCGCTTCCGCGGCCCTATCGCGCAGACCTGGTTTGGGACGATCTACGTGTTCCGCTGCGTTCCCTATATCTCGTGGGTGCTGCCGCTGTACTTCGTCACCCAGAGCTGGGGCATCTACGACACCTACGTCGGCCTGCTGCTGCCGCACATCGCGGTGCATATCTGTTTCTTTTCCTGGCTGATGAAGGGCTTCTTCGACGGCATCGACCCGTCGATGGAATACGCGGCACTGATCGATGGATGCACCCGATGGGGCGCATTCCTGCGCGTCGCGCTTCCTTCGGCGATTCCGGCGATCTCGGCGCTTGCCGTCCTCTGCTGGCTCTTCACCTGGAACGTGTTTCTGTTCGCACTCATCCTCACCGGACAGCGAACGCCGGTGATCACGGTGGTGATGGCTCAGTTTGTGAGCGAGATGGGCATGCAGTGGAACCTGATGAGCGCCACCGCCGTGTTGGCCTTGGGGCCAGCCTTCGTGCTTACCTTCTTCGGGCAGAAATACGTCATCCGGGGTCTGCGGATTTGACGGAGGACAAGGACGAAACGCCGACAAGACAGCGCAGCATTCACCAGGGAGGAAATGATCATGAGCAAGCTCAGTCGATGGACCCTCGCAAGCGCCGCCGGCCTCTGGCTGACCGGCGTTGCGCCGGCGCAAGAGGTCAAGGAATTGCGGATCGGATATCAGCCGAACCCGATCCAGGAAGCATCGATTGCGATGATGGAGACCTGGGGCGCGAAGCACGGGGTCAAGATCGTCAAGATCCCGAACTCGTACGGCGTCTACGTCGAAAAGATGACGGCGTCGCTCACTTCGGGGTCCGATCAGTACGATGTGATCTGGCACAACGACGATTGGGGCCAGCTCTGGGCCCATCTGCTCGAGCCCACAGACGACGTCGAGGGCCTGAAATACGCCGACAAGTGGGGCATGAGCCCGATCATCTTCAACAATGCCCAGGGGCAGAACACGGTCGTGCCGATGGGCCATACGTTCGGCGTGTTCTACTACCGCACCGACCTCGTCAAGGAAGACGAGGTGCCGAAAAGCTGGGACGACGTCGTGCGGATCAGCAAGAAGCTGCAGGCCGAGGGCAAGGTGAAGTTCGGCTATGTCGGCGGCATGTCGATGAACAACACGTGGTTCACGTGGTTCTGGTCGATGTGGACCAACAATTGCGACGTGCTGCTGCCGATCTTCGAGCGCGACAACAAGGTGCTGGAGAAAACCGGATGGAAATCGGCACTCAACGAGCCGTGCATGCGCCAGTCGGCCGAGTTCTGGTGGGACGCGCTCAACGTCCACAAGATCAGTCCGCGCGGCATGCCGGCCTACGACCGCAACGAGGCGAATGCGGTGTTCATGGCGGGCGACGCCGCCTTCACGGTCGGCGATTCGGTGTACTGGGCGACCTTCAATGATCCGGCGAAATCCAAGGTCGCGGGCAGGATCAACATCACGTTCTTCCCGCTCGGTCCCAATCGCAAAGAGCATTTCGCCTGGAACGACATCTGGGGCTGGGCGATTCCGAAGACAATCTCGGCCGCGCGCAAGAAGGTCGCAAAGCAGATGCTCTCCGACATGATGCTCGACGAGCCCGGTCAGTTCAATCTGTGGAAGGCCACGGGCGCGCCGCCGCCCAACAAGGAGCTGTGGGACAAGATTGCCCAGAACGACCCCTTCATGCGTCAGCTCAAGAAGGTGAGCCTCGACGTCCCGGGCAAGGTCCGCGGCGCCTACTACTTCGCGAAATGGCCGGCGGTGCACAAGGCGTTCTCGGACGCGGTGACCAAGGCCGTCACCGGCCGGCGCGAGGACATTCCCGCGGCCCTCGCCGAGGGCGCGCCGCTGGTGAGCAACGCCGCGAAATAGCGGCCTCCCCCTGCCGGAGTCCGCCCACGTCTCTCCGTCGCGGACTCCGGCCCGGAACCGGTGATACGAAATGGCCGACGTCGTTCTCAGCAAGGTCAACAAGCACTACGGCCAGCTTCACCACGCGGTGAAGGAGGTCGACCTCGCGATCGCGGATCGGGAGTTCGTCGCGCTGGTCGGGCCGTCGGGCTGCGGCAAGTCGACGACGCTGCGCATGATCGCGGGCCTCGAGGACATCACCAGCGGTGAAATCCGCATCGGCGGCCGAGTCGTGAACGGGCTGCCGCCGAGGGATCGCGATGTCGCGATGGTCTTTCAGAATTACGCGCTCTATCAGCACATGAGCGTCTACGACAACCTCGCCTTCGGCCTGCGCAACAAGAAGCTGCCGGAGGACCAGATCCGAGACGCGATCGACCGGGCGGCGCGCATTCTCGGCCTGCACGATCTCTTGCGGCGCAAGCCGCGCGAGCTTTCGGGCGGGCAGCAACAGCGCGTGGCGCTCGGTCGATGCATCGTGCGCAATCCGAAGGTCTTCCTGTTCGACGAGCCGCTCTCCAACCTCGACGCCAAGCTGCGAGCGCAGATGCGGGTGGAGATCAGGCGGCTGCGCCAGCGGGTGCCGACCACGTCGGTGTTCGTCACCCATGACCAGATCGAGGCCATGACGCTCGGCGACCGCGTCGTGGTGATGAAGGACGGGCGCATCCACCAGGTCGGCACGCCGCTCGAGGTCTACGGCAACCCGGCGAACAAGTTCGTCGCCGGCTTCATCGGGGCGCCATCGATGAACTTCTTCGAGGTATCGGTCGGCGGAGATACGACGACGCTCGTCGCCGAGACCGGCTTCCTGCGCCTCGCCGTGCCGGCGGCGCAGCGTCCCGGTCTCGCTGCGTGGCTCGGCCGGCGCGTCAGCATGGGTGTGCGTCCGGAGCACCTGATGCTGGGCAACGGCGCGGGTCCCTGCAGCTTCGAGGCCGGCATAGAAATGCTCGAGCAGCTCGGTTCGGAGATTGTGATCGAAGCCGTGGCGGCCGATTCCCGGCTGACCGTGGCGCGCGTCGACCCGCAGGCGCGGCTCAAGGCGGGCGACAAGATCAGGCTTTCGGTGCAGCCGGAGCGGCTGCACTTTTTCGATCCCGTCACCGAAGAGGCGATCCGATGAGCCGCCGGCGGCGGCCGAAAAAGCGTTTGCCGCGGCCGAGCGCCAACATGGTCACGGCGCAGGAGGTCGCGCGCGCCGCAGGCGTCTCGATGGCGACCGTCTCGCGCGTGCTCAACGGCAAGCCGAGCGTCGACGAGCAGCTGAGAAAGCGCGTCATGGCGGCGGCGACGCGGCTCGGATACACGCCCCATGCGGCGGCCCGGGCGCTCGCCTCCCAGCGCTCCCGCACGATCGGCGCGGTGATCCCGACGCTGGAGAACATCAACTTCGCGATCGGCGTGGAGGCACTGCAGCGGCGGATCACCGAGGCGGGTTACACGCTGCTTCTGGCCAGCTCCAACTACGACCGCGACGAAGAGCTACGTCAGGTGCGGGCGCTTGCAGCGCACGGCGTCGCGGGAATGATGCTGGTGGGCGGCCGCCACGCGCCTGCCCTCTACGAGCTCCTGCGCGCGAAGAGGATTCCTTTCGTCAATACGTGGGTGCTCGATGCCAAGCATCCCTCCGTCGGCTTCGACAACCGCGAGATCGGACGCACGCTCGCCCGCCACCTGCTGGACCTCGGCCACGTCAGGTTCGGCGTGATCTCCCAGATCGCCGCGATGAGCGACCGCGCCGCGGAGCGCGTGATCGGCATCCGCGAGGTGCTCGCAGCGCGCGGGGTCGCTCCGCCGGAAGAGCGGTTGATCGAGCGCCCCTACAAGATCGTCGAGGGTCGGGAGGCGCTGCGCGACCTCATGCGCTTCGCAACCCCGCCGACCGCGGTGATCTGCGGCACCGACATGCTCGCGCTCGGTGCGCTGATCGCGGCGCAGCAGCTGGGCATCGTCGTGCCGCGCGATCTTTCCGTCGCCGGGATCAACGATGTGGAATATGCCGCAAACCTCGCACCCGCCCTCACCACCATCCGCCTGCCCGCGGACGAGATCGGTGATCGGGCCGCCGAATATCTGCTCGGGTGTATCGATCGGCGCCCGATGATCGCCACCTCGCGCGTGCCGTTCGAGTTGGTCGTGCGCGCCAGCACGGCGGTCGTGCCCGCCGGCCACAAGGCGAAGAGCATCGCCCGATCAGGCTGACGCCAGCAGCCGCGATGCCCACCCGCGTTGAAGGAAATTCGGCTCAGGCCGTTGCGCGCGAACGCAGCTTGAAGGCCAGCACCAGGAGCGCGATGCCGAACACGAGGGCGTAGGCGCCGAGCCACCAGGTCAGCACCACCGCCCCGACCATCGGCGCGATCACGAGCAGCGCCCCATAGATGATCGAGATGACGCCGCCGAGGGCGAGCCACCAGCGGCCGTGCTCGGCGTGCAGTCGGAACGCCGCCGCCAGCATGAAACCGCCGGAGATCAGCGCCCAGACCGCGATCAACAGGACGAAGACGAGGACGGTCAGGCCCGGCAGCACGAATGCGATGACGCCGCACGCGATGTTGGCGATGCCTTCGAGCACGAGGAGGCCCCAGCGCTCGTGCGCCTGCGCGGCGCGCACCGCGGCCGCAATGGCAAAGATGCCATCGATCAGCATGTAGGCGGAAAAGAACAGCACCAGCGACAAGATGGTTGCGCCGGGGAAGACGAAGGCCACGATGCCGAACAGGATGCCGAGCGCCCCGCGCAGCGCGATGAGCCACCAGTTGCGCGCAAGCGCCGCGCTCATGCTGTCGGAAACCTGCAAACTGCCTTGTGCCGAGGTGCTCATGGGTATCTCCCGCTATAGCCATTGACGGGACAATGCCGCGGCGGCGGCCGAGTCTGCGCACCGCGCGTCCAACCTCGGCTCAGCGTAGGCCTATTCGCGAAGGTCCGCCAGTTGGCGCTTGAGGCCGACATTCTCCGCCTCGAGCCGCTTGAGGCGGCGCGCCAGCGCGAGCGGAACGGGTGCGTCGCTCGCCTCCATCGGCATGATCTCGACGCCGACGTCGAGCAGGCGGCGCCAGCGGGTGCAGACCCGATAGGCGCTGTTCTTGCGCGGAATGTGGAGCTCGAATTCTTCCGGAAGCAGGGTGGCGTTGGGCACGACGAGCTTGGCGCCCGTGCCGGACGTGTTGCGCACGATGCAATCGATCGCGATCAGCCGCCGGTCGGTCGTGATCTGACCGGCCAGATAGGCTGGCGAGCGTCCTTCCTTGCGGTGCTCCTGCATCGGCTGCTCCCGTTCGATGCCCACAGGTTGCCACGCCGCGCGCCGGCCGCAAGCACATGCTTAACCGAGGGTTAATGGGAAAGCTTAACGGCGGCTCCTTCGCCGTCATTGCGAGCGAAGCGAAGCAATCTCACTTCACTTGCGCATGGACGAGTGGCCGAGATTGCTTCGTCGCGCTGCGCGCTCCTCGCAATGACGGCACAAATCAAACTTGGTTGCCCGCGCTCCAGCGCCAGAAATCGCGGCCTTCCTCGCGCATGAAGCGGGCGAGCACCATGTTGTGCACCTCGGAGGCGCCGTCGACGAGCCGCGCCGCGCGGGCGGCGCGATAGATCCATTCGAGGATCGTGTCCTTCGAATAGCCGCGCGCGCCATTGAGCTGGATCGCGACGTCGGCCGCGTTGTGCAGCGTGTCGGCGACATGCACCTTGGCCATGGAGACTTCCTTGCGCGCGCGGTCGCCCTGGTCGAGCTTCCAGGCCGCGTGCATCGTGAGCAGGCGCCCGATCTGGATCTGGTGGGCGACCTGGCCGAGCTTGATCTGCACGCTCTCGCGGTCGGCGA
>WNEZ01002399.1_pt1 | contig 22032 bp, 21 predicted proteins | sample 5400521 | NCBI WGS metagenome assembly WNEZ01 (sample SAMN13153339, study PRJNA577476) | soil metagenome | isolation source: 120 cm saprolite under Douglas fir tree site 2 hole 1 replicate 1 | place: USA:California | collected 2015-04-18 | reverse complement strand
GTAATCCAGGCGGTCCATATAGGGCAACGCCTGGATATAGGTCTTGTGCTCGGCGAGCTTCTCGGTCGCGCGGTGCAGCAGGCCGATATGCGGATCGGCACGCATGATCACCTCGCCGTCCAGTTCCAGCACCAGCCGCAGCACGCCGTGCGCCGCGGGATGCTGGGGGCCAAAATTCAACGTGTAGTTCCGGATCTCCGCCATGGCTCAGCGCGGGGTTCCCAGATCGCCGTACTCGTCTTCCCGAATGACACGGGGCGTGATTTCGCGGGGCTCGATCGTCACCGGCTGGTAGATGACGCGTTTCTGCTCCGGGTCGTAGCGCATTTCGACATTTCCCGACAGCGGAAAGTCCTTGCGGAACGGATGGCCGATGAAGCCGTAGTCGGTGAGGATTCGCCGCAGGTCCTCATGACCGGTAAAGATGATCCCGAACAAGTCGAAAGCCTCGCGCTCGTACCAGTTGGCGCTGGGCCAGATCCCGGTGAGCGAGTCCACGACGGGAAAGTCGTCGTCGGGCGCGAACACCCTCAAACGCAGCCGCCGGTTGTGCGCCAGGGAAAGCAGGTGCAAGACGACCGCGAACCGGCGTCCTTCCCATTTGCGTTCTCCGAAACCCGAGCTGACTTCGCCGAAACTCGAGTAATCCACCCCGCACAGATCGATCAACTCCTCGAAGCGGAGCGCCGGGTCGTCGCGCAACCACCGAGCCGTCGCGGCGTAGTCTTTCGCGTCGACCACCAGCGTCAGCTCGCCCAGGGCCTCGGTCAGGCTGACGATCTTCCCGCCGAGCGCCGGGAGGAGCACGCTCTTCAGTTGTTCGAGTTTTACGGCCATGCCCTATCGCGCGATCGTGTTCGTGCGCCTGATCTTGTTCTGCAGTTGAACGATGCCGTAGAGCAGCGCTTCGGCCGTCGGCGGGCACCCGGGAACGTAGACGTCCACCGGCACGATGCGGTCACAACCGCGCACCACCGAGTACGAGTAATGGTAGTAGCCGCCGCCGTTCGCGCAGGAACCCATCGAGATCACCCAGCGCGGTTCGGCCATCTGGTCGTAGACCTTGCGCAGCGCCGGCGCCATCTTGTTGCACAGAGTCCCCGCGACGATCATGACGTCGGACTGTCTCGGGCTCGGCCGGAACACGATTCCGAAGCGATCGAGGTCGTAGCGCGCCGCGCCCGCGTGCATCATCTCGACCGCGCAGCACGCCAGTCCGAACGTCATCGGCCACAGCGACCCGGTGCGCGTCCAGTTGATGAGCTTGTCGAGCGAGGTGGTCGTGAACCCCTCCTCGAAAACCCCTTCAATACCCATAAACCATCTTCATTCTCGCTATTCCCATTCCAGCGCTCCCTTCATCCACTCGTAGACGAAGCCCACCACGAGGACGGCAAGGAAGATCATCATCGACCAGAAGCCGAGGCTCCCGATCTCCTTGAGCGTCACCGCCCAGGGAAAGAGAAAGGCGATTTCCAGATCGAACAGAATGAAAAGGATCGCAACCAGGTAGTAACGCACGTCGAACTTCATGCGCGCGTCCTCGAAAGCCTCGAATCCGCATTCGTAGGGGGAGAGTTTTTCGCTGTCGGGACGGTGAGGTCCGAGCAGCGTGCCCGCGGCGACCATGAGGCCGCCGAAAACGAGAGCGATCACGATGAACAGCAGGATCGGAAAGTAGTTTGCGAGCACGGGTCAGCCCCCGGCCGGAGAACGGGACGCCGTGCCGGTGGCTCGCACTCGCATCCACGTTCTCACAGAAACCATACCCCTCTCGAAATAGAGGACTTGGGCCGGAAGTCCTCCGCTTCCGATCCAAGTCCCGTCTGGTGCCGACGGAGAGACTCGAACTCTCACAGCTTTCGCCACCGCCCCCTCAAGACGGCGTGTCTACCAATTTCACCACGTCGGCGTGATTGGCCTTGAAGCGTCGTCGTGTCGAAAACGAGCCCGCCCCCAAAGCGTCAGATTTTACTACTTCGGAACCTCGTTTGCTTTCGATTTCGCCGCGTCGGACGCCTTGGCTGGATCGGGCGCCGTCTGGGAAGCGGGGCCTTGCTGCTGCTGCGCCGGCTGCGGCTGTTCCTTGACCGTGTCCATCACGCCTCCGCCCACGCGCGGCTTGTGCGTGACAAGGTAGGCGAGCACGAAAGTCGTGAGGAAGAACACGACCGCGAGGGCGGCCGTCGTGCGGGAAAGAAAATTGGCCGAGCCGCTCGCGCCAAACAGACTTCCCGAGGCGCCGCTGCCGAAGGCCGCACCGACATCCGCCCCCTTGCCGTGCTGGAGCAGGACGAGTCCGATGATGAAGAGCGCGACGACGACGTCGACGATGAGTATCAGAGTAAACCAGAAATCCATGTTGCATTCTCCAGAGTTATCTCCGCGCCGCGGCGCAGATCGCGATGAAGTCCTCGGCCACGAGCGAAGCCCCGCCGATCAAGCCGCCGTCCACGTCCGGCTTCGCAAACAGCTCCCGGGCGTTTCCGGGTTTGACGCTGCCACCGTAGAGAATCGTCAGATTCTCCGCCAGCCGTTTATCCCGCGCGCCGACCCGGGAGCGGATGAATGCGTGCACGTCCTGAGCCTGCTGCGGCGTAGCGTTCCTGCCCGTGCCGATCGCCCACACGGGTTCGTAGGCGAGCACGGCGTTTGCCAGGGCGGCGACTCCGGCGGCGTCGAGTACCGCGTCGAGCTGACGCCCCACCACGTTTTCGGTCTCACCGCGCTCGCGCTGCTCCAGGGTTTCCCCTGCGCATAGAATCGGCGTCAACCCAGCGCGCTGCGCCGCGTTGAACTTCGCCGCAACCGTTTTATCGCTTTCCTTGAAAAGGCCGCGGCGCTCCGAATGGCCGACTATCGCGAAGCGGCAGCCGAGCTCCTTGAGCATCGGTCCCGACACCTCTCCCGTGTAGGCTCCGGAGTCGTGTTCGGAAACGTTCTGCGCACCCCAGGCGATCGGACTGCCCGAGAGCGCCTCTGACACTTGCGCAAGATAGGGAAAGGGCGCGCACACCGCGTAACCGAGACCCTCCGCCTGTTTGAGTCCCGCCTTGAGCGCGTCGAGCAGCCGTGCATTCGTGACGAGGCTGCCGTGCATCTTCCAGTTGCCTGCTACGAGCCTCGCGCGCATCCCGTTCCGGGAGAGCCAAAAGGGGGAGATTTTACCGCCGTATCGTCTGAGGGGTCAACCGAAAACGCCGGAAAATTCAGGATCTTGCAGAGACTGCTGCCTCCTGCACGGTATCGGCGATCATCCGCGCAAGCCGCCGCACTTCTGCCTCGTCCTTGCCTTCCACCATGACGCGGAGCACAGGCTCCGTGCCCGACGGACGCAGCAGCACCCGTCCGTTCTTCCCCAGGGCGCGTTCGGCCTCGCGCTTCGCTTTCGCGACCGCCGGCTGCTTCTGCCAGTCGAAGCCCCTGGCCACGCGCACGTTGAGGAGCTCCTGCGGGTAGAGCGCGAGTCCCCGACACAATCTTGCGAGCGTCGTCGCGCTCGCCCGCATCGCCGAGAGAACCTGCAAGGCCGAGACGATGCCGTCGCCGGTCGTGTGCTTGTCCAGGCAGATGATGTGCCCGGAATTCTCCCCTCCGAGCTGCCAGTCTTTTTCCTGGAGCATTTCCAGCACGTAGCGGTCCCCGACCTTGGCGCGCGCGAAGGAAACCCCCATTTTTTCGAGCGCACGTTCCAGCGCGAGATTGGTCATCAAGGTGCCGGCCACGCCTTTCAGCCCTCCGTTTTTCGCGCGCTCACGCGCGACGACGAACAGCAGCTCGTCGCCGTCGTAGAGTCGGCCCTCGCTATCGGCCATAAGCACGCGGTCGCCGTCCCCGTCGAGCGCGATACCCAGATCCGCCTTGTGCTCGGCGATCGCGCGCTGCAAGGCCTCCGGGTGCACGGCCCCGGCCTTGTCGTTGATGTTGAACCCGTCCGGATCCGCTCCTATCGTTTCGACGTCGGCGCCCAGCTCGTGGAACACGGGGGGAGCGACGTGATAGGTCGCACCGTGCGCGCAGTCGATCACGATCTTCATCCCGCGAAGGTCGAGCGAAGACGGAAACGTGCCCTTGCAGAACTCGATGTAGCGGCCCCGGGCGTCCTCGATGCGGCGCGCTTTTCCGAGGCTGGCCGACGCCTTGCAGTGAATCGGGCGGTCGAGCCGTGCCTCGATATCCATCTCCACGGCGTCGGGAAGCTTGCTGCCCTCCGCCGAAAAAAACTTGATGCCGTTGTCCTGATACGGGTTGTGCGAGGCGCTGATGACGACCCCGGCCTGCAACCGCAGCGCCCGGGTCAAATAGGCGATCGCAGGGGTCGGCAGCGGTCCGGTCAGCATCACATCCACACCGGCGGCCGCGAATCCGGCTTCAAGGGCGGCTTCGAGCATGTAACCGGAGATGCGCGTGTCCTTGCCGATCAGGACCGCCGGATGCGCGCCTTTCGGCATCGTCGATCGCCGCACCAGTACTTCGCCTGCGGCAAAACCGAGCCGCATGACGAATTCCGGCGTGATCGGCATCTCGCCGACCTTTCCGCGCACTCCGTCCGTTCCGAAATACTTTCTGCTCATGGTCTTCCGCGGCCCCCGTGCCCGTCCATGGCGGCGAGCACCGCAAGTGCGTCCCGCGTCGCCGCCACGTCGTGCACCCGAACGATTGTAGCCCCGTGCTGTACTGCCAGCAAAGCCGCCGCGATGCTTGCCGCAAGCCGTTCGTCGGCTCCGCGGCCGGTGATGGCGCCGAGCGTCGATTTACGCGACCAGCCCGCCATTACCGGCAGGCCCATCTCCGCGAACCGGTGGAGATTGCGCAGCAGCTCGAAATTGTGCCCGACGGTCTTGCCGAAGCCGAAGCCGGGATCGATGACGATGCGCTCGCGCGCGATGCCGCGCGCCTCGGCGGCGGCAACGCGCTCGGCGAGAAACGCGCGGACCTCCTCGACCACGTCGCCGTAGCGCGGCTCGAGCTGCATCGTGCGCGGCTCTCCCTGCTTGTGCATCAGGCACACCCCGGCGTCCGAGGCCGCCACGGCCTCGAGCGCGCCGGGCGAACGCAGTGCGCCGATGTCGTTGATCATCGCCGCTCCGGCGCCGATCACCGCGCGCATCACTTCGGGTTTTGTGGTGTCGACGGAAATGGGTATCGGAAACGCACCAAGCCCATCGAGCACCGGAATCAGCCGCGACAGTTCCTGCTCGGCCGACACGCTTTCGGCGCCCGGGCGGCTCGATTCCGCGCCCAGATCGATAAGATCCGCGCCCTCATCCGCCAGCCGCCTCGCATGCGCGATCGCGGCCGACGGCTCCAGGTAGTGTCCGCCGTCTGAAAACGAATCGGGCGTCACATTGACCACGCCCGCGACAAGCGGGCGATCGAGCATCAGTCGGAATCTGCCGCAGCGGAGACTTCGAGCAGCCACGGCCGCGGACATGAAAAGACCCGAAGCAGGCTTCGGGTCTCGTTCCCTGGAATGAGCTAGGAGGCGGGTGCAGGCTCGGCCGCGCCGGGCGCCCCAGCCTGAGGCGGCTGCTGCGGCGCCTGCGCAGGCGGCTTGGGCGGGCGCGGCGGCCGGCCATCCATGATGTCCTGGATCTGCTCGGCATCGATGGTTTCCAGCTCGAGCAGGGCCTTGGCCATGGCTTCGACTTTGTCGCGGTTGTCGAGGATGAGCTTCTTCGCCAGACCGAACTGTTCGTCGATGATCCTGCGGATCTCGGCGTCGACCTTCTGCATCGTCACTTCGGACACGTTCTTGTGCGTGGTGATCGAGCGTCCGAGGAACACTTCCCCCTCGTTCTCGCCGTACACCATCGGGCCCATCGCGTCCGACATGCCCCACTGAGTCACCATGCTGCGAGCGAGGGCGGTGGCGCGCTCGAAATCGTTCGAGGCGCCGGTCGTCATCTGGCCCATGAACAATTCCTCGGCGATACGCCCGCCGAACAGAACGGCAATGCTCGAGAGCAGCCGATCCAGCGGCGCTCCGCGCCCATGACGATCTTGTCCTTGGCGCGCTCGAAATCGTCCATGTCCACCAGGCGCTTGTTCTTGCGCGCGGCAAAGAGCGCCGCTTCGTTGACGAGGTTGGCGAGGTCGGCGCCCGAGAAGCCCGGGGTGCCGCGCGCGATGATCTCGGCCTTGACGTCCGGGGCCACCGGGACCTTCCTCATGTGCACCAGCAGAATCTGCTCGCGGCCGCGGATATCCGGGAGCGGCACGACCACCTGCCGGTCGAACCTGCCGGGGCGCAAGAGCGCCGGGTCGAGCACGTCCGGCCTGTTCGTTGCAGCGATGACGATCACGCCGGTCGTCCCTTCGAATCCGTCCATCTCGACCAGCAACTGATTGAGCGTCTGCTCGCGCTCGTCGTTGCCGCCGCCCAGGCCCGCTCCACGCTGGCGGCCGACCGCGTCGATCTCGTCGATAAACACGATGCAGGGTGCATGTTTCTTCGCCTGGTCGAACATGTCGCGAACGCGCGCCGCACCGACGCCGACGAACATTTCCACGAAGTCGGACCCGGAGATCGAAAAGAAAGGCACTTTCGCCTCTCCCGCGATCGCGCGCGCAAGCAGCGTCTTCCCCGTGCCGGGATTGCCGACCATGAGCACGCCCTTCGGGATGCGGCCGCCGAGCTTCTGGAACTTGGCGGGATCGCGCAGGAAATCGACGAGCTCAGAGACTTCTTCCTTGGCCTCTTCGCAACCTGCGACGTCGGCAAAGGTGATGTTGTTGTTCGACTCATCGATCATTCTGGCGCGGGATTTTCCAAACGAGAACGCCCCCCCCCGCCCGCCGCCCTGCATCTGGCGCATGAAGAAAATCCACACGCCGATCAGGAGCAGCATCGGGAACCACGAGACGAAGATATTCATGAGGAGCGACGGCTCTTCCTCGCGTTTCGCCTTGATCTTGACCCCGTACTTGAGCAGATCCGAGACGAGCCAGATATCCCCAGGGGAATAGCTGTTGACCGGTTTTCCGTCGGTGGTCTTGGCCTTGAGGTCGCGACCTTCGATCACCACCTCGGCAATGCGCCCGGCTTTGACCTCTTCCATGAATTGCGAATAGTCCATCACCGCCTGGATCTGCTGGCGCGTGTTGAACTGGTTGAAAACCGTCATCAGGACGAGCCCGATGACGAGCCAAATCACGAGGTTCTTGAAGAGGTTATTCAACTTGCTTCCTTTTCTGCCACAAGCGCATGTTGTCCATTCTAAGCCCAAGCCGGCTCAGGGACCAGTGCCGATGTTGAGTCCCTTTCCCACCAGATACATCTCCTTGGAGTCGCCGCGCGAGGCCCCGGGTTTTCGGGAAGCAACGGTGATGAAGACCGCGCGCATCGCCGCCAGAAACTCCGGATAGCCGGTTCCCTGAAATACTTTGACCAGAAACGCACCTCGCGGTTTCAAATGATCTTTCGCGAACGCCAGCGCCAGTTCGCACAGATGGACGCTTCGGGCCTGATCGGTGGCGCGCACGCCGCTTAGATTGGGGGCCATGTCGGAAACTACAAGGTCGAGCTTTCGACCGCCCAAGGCGTCCTCGAGGCGCTGAAGCACTGTTTCTTCGCGGAAATCTCCGCGAAGAACGGTAACTCCGGGTATCGGCGCAATTTCCAGAAGATCGACTGCCATGACGCGTCCGGACCGTCCGACGCGGTTCGCGAGCACCTGCGCCCAGCCCCCTGGCGCAGCCCCGAGGTCGACCACGGCGTCCCCGGGACGCGCGAATCCTTCGCGATCCGCGATTTCGATCAGCTTGTAGGCCGCCCGCGAGCGGTAGCCGTGCGTTTTCGCCCGGTGGACATAGGGATCGTTCACGTGGCGCTTGAGCCAGGCGCTGCTGGATTTGCTTCGGGCCATTCTCTAGACTTCCTCGATGCCCGGATTATCACCCACTCGACGGCGCGAGCTGAAGGCGCGGGCGCACGCGCTCGATCCTGTCGTGCTGATCGGCGGAGCTGGCTTGTCGCCCGCGGTTCTCGCGGAAATCGACCGCGCCCTGAAAAGCCACGAGCTGATCAAGGTTCGCGTGAACGGCGCCGATCGCCTCGGGCGCGAGACGATCCTAGCGGAGGTTTGCAAGCAGACCGGAGCGCAACCGGTTCAACACATTGGCAAGGTCCTCGTCGTATTCCGCCAGAACCTTAAACCTTCCCCCATAGAGCGGAGGCGAAGATGAAAATCAACCTACGCACCTCGCTGATTGTCGGCTTGATGCTGGCGCTGATTCCCGTCACAGTCCGCACCCAGTCGACCTCCGGCCCGTCGCCGATTTACCCGAACAAGCCGATTCGCATGATCGTCGGCTTTACGCCCGGCAGCGCGACCGACATCACCGCGCGGATCTTCGCGCAGAAATTCAACGAGGCGTGGGGCTTTCCGGTGATCGTCGAGAATATCGTCGGCGCCGGCGGCAGCGTCGGGGTTGCTCGGGTTGCCAAGGCGCCTCCCGACGGCTACACACTTGTCTACGCCGCCAACGGCGCGATGACGATCGCGCCCAGCCTGCAAGGCAACCTACCCTACGATCCAACGCGTGACTTGGCCCCGATCTCGCTCGTGCTCACGGTGCCGAGCATCGTGGCCGTCAACAACGACGTGCCGGCGAAGACTTTCCAGGAATTGATCGCGCTGGCCAAGGCGCGGCCGGGGAAACTCTCGTACGCCACCCCTGGCAACGGCACGCCTCAGCACGTCGGCGGAGAGCTGCTAAAGATTCTTGCGGGCGTGGACATCGTCCACGTTCCCTACCGCGGTGCGATGTTCACGGACGTGATTGCGGGGCGCGTGGCGATAGCGCTTCAAAATGCAGCGTCGGTGCTGCCCGCCGTTCGCGAGGGCAAGCTGCGCGGGCTTGCGGTCACGTCCCTCCGGCGTTCGCCGAATATGCCCGAGCTGCCGACCATCTCGGAATCCGGATTTCCGGGCTTCGAGGCCACCTCGTGGTTCGCGCTCCTTGCACCGGCCGGAACACCCGTGCCGATCGTCGACAAGGTGCATCGAGAAGCCTTGAAGGTCCTTGCGCAACCCGACTTGCAGGCCAAGTTCGCCCAACTCGGCATCGACACGGCCGGAGGCTCGCCGGGCGAGCTCGCCGCGATCATCAAATCAGATATCGACAAGTGGGCAAAGGTGATCAAGGATGCCGGGATAACGGCGAGCGAATAAATCGTGTCACGATGACAATCGACGAGGTAAGCACGAGAAGCCGGAACGGCGCTGAAAACTACTCGTACCGCACTTCCAGAACTTCGTACTTCCTCACCCCACCCGGCGTCTGCACCTCGACCTGGTCCCCGGCGGACCTGCCGATCAGCGCCCGCGCAATGGGCGAGCCGATCGAGATCTTGCCTTTTCTGATGTCGGCCTCGTCGTCTCCGACGATCTGGTAGGTCACCGACTCGCCGCCCTTGGTCTCCTCGAGATCGACGGTGGCGCCGAACACGCACCGCCCCTCGGCGTCGACCCGCTTCGGGTCGATGACCTGTGCGTTGGAAAGCTTGCTCTCGATCTCCTTGATCCTGGCTTCGACGAAACCCTGACGCTCTTTGGCGGCGTCGTATTCGGCGTTCTCCGAAAGATCGCCGTGAGTCCGCGCTTCGGCGATCGCCGTGATCGCGTTCGGCCGTTCCACCGTTTTCAAACGGTGCAGCTCCTGTCGCAACAGCTCGGCCCCGGTCGTGGTCAGCGGAATCGTGCTCATGGTCGTGCTCATGGCTGTGTCAACCAAAAAAACCCACCGCGGCGCCCTAAGAGCGCCAGGCTGCGGCATCGGTTATTCAAAGCAGAAGAATTCGCGGAAGGCGATCTAATGTGACCACTTTTCCAGCCATTTTGCAATAGGCCCGCGCGAACGCAGGCTGGCGTGCAGCTCCTGAAGAGGGTACGGCACCAGGAATTTCATGTGCCGCATGCCCTCGCAGGCCGCCCGGGCGCCCGCCACCGTGGTGTAGTAGGTCACGCGCCGTTGCACCGCGCTGGTCCGAATGGAGCGTGAATCCGAGACGGCGCTGCGCTTTTCTTCCACGGTATTCACCACGAGACTGACCTCGCCGTTCTTGATCATGTCGACGATGTGGGGCCGGCCCTCGACCACCTTGTTGACGACGCTCACGGCAATGCCGTGCGCGGCGAGCACCCCGGCGGTCCCTCGGGTCGCAAGCAGTCGAAAACCCAGTTTGAGCAGCTCCCGCGCGACGGGCACCACGGCCAGCTTGTCGCCGTCGCGCACGCTGATGAACGCCGTACCGGTTTCCGGGAGCTTCGCGCTCGCGGCGAGCTGCGATTTGACGAAGGCCTCCCCGAAGCTCTTCCCCACGCCCATCACCTCCCCGGTCGATTTCATCTCGGGGCCGAGAATGGTGTCGACGCCCGGAAACTTCACGAACGGGAACACGGCTTCTTTCACCGAAAAATAACCCGGCACCACCTCGGCGAGCGCGCCCTGCTGCGCGAGCGTCTTCCCCACCATGCAGCGCGCGGCGATTTTGGCAAGCGGAACCCCGGTGGCTTTTCCCACGAAGGGAACCGTGCGCGAGGCGCGGGGATTGACTTCGAGCACGTAGATGACGTCTCGTTGAATCGCGAATTGCACGTTCATCAGGCCGACCACCTCGAGCGCGTGGGCGAGCTCAACGGTTTGCCGGCGCAGTTCCCGCTCGACGCGGGAGGAGAGGGAATGCGGCGGCAAGGAGCACGCCGAGTCGCCGGAATGCACTCCGGCCTGCTCGATATGTTCCATGACGCCGCCGATCAGCACGCTCTCGCCGTCGCTGACCGCGTCCACGTCCACCTCCGAGGCATCGGAGAGGAACCGGTCGAGCAGCACCGGCGAGTCGTTCGAGACCTTGACCGCCTCGCGCATGTAGCGCTCCAGGTCCTTCTGCTCGTGCACGATCTCCATCGCGCGTCCGCCCAGCACATAGCTCGGACGCACCACCAGCGGATAGCCGATTTCCCCGGCGAGGCGCAGCGCATCGGCCTCCGTGCGGGCCGAGCGATTGGGCGGTTGCCTCAAGCCCAGGCGGTCGATAAGCTGCTGGAAGCGTTCGCGGTCTTCCGCCATGTCGATCATGTCTGGCGTCGTGCCGATGATAGGCACACCGTTCGCCTCCAAGTCCCGGGCAAGTTTCAATGGGGTCTGCCCGCCGAACTGGACGATCACCCCGTAAGGTTTTTCCTTGTCGACGATCTCCAGGACGTCCTCGAGCGTGAGCGGTTCGAAATAAAGGCGGTCCGAAGTATCGTAGTCGGTCGAGACGGTTTCCGGGTTGCAGTTGACCATGATGGTCTCGAATCCGTCTTCGCGCAGTGCGAGCGCCGCGTGAACGCAACAGTAATCGAATTCGATGCCCTGTCCGATGCGATTCGGCCCGCCCCCCAGCACGATCACTTTTTTCCGCTGAGTGGGCAAGGCCTCGCATTCGTCTTCGTAAGTCGAGTACATGTACGCGGTCCGCGTCGCGAACTCCGCCGCGCAGGTATCGACGCGCTTGTACACCGGGCGGATTCCGAAGCGATGCCTCGCGGCACGAACCTCCGCTTCGCTCGCATTGAACAGGTACGCAAGCCTCCTGTCGGAAAACCCCTTGCGCTTGAGCATGCGCAGCGTTTGCGCATCCAGCTCCGCAAGCCGCCTGTCGTCGAGATCCATCTCGAGGTCGACGATTTCCTTGATCTGCGCGAGAAACCACGGATCGATGTGCGTGAGCTGGTGCACTTCCTCGAGCGTGAATCCGTTTTCGAAGGCATCGCCCACGTACCAGATGCGCTCCGGCCCCGGTTCCCCGAGTTCCTTCTCGATTCTCTCGCGGTCGGTGGTCTTCTGATTGAGCCCGTCCACGCCTACCTCCAGCCCCCGCAGCGCCTTCTGGAAAGACTCCTGGAAGGTGCGGCCGATCGCCATCACTTCGCCCACCGATTTCATCTGCGTGGTCAGCCTGTCGTTCGCCTGGGGGAATTTCTCGAACGCGAAGCGCGGCACCTTGGTGACGATGTAGTCGATGCTCGGCTCGAACGACGCGGGCGTCGCCCCGCCCGTGATCTCGTTCTTCAGCTCATCGAGCGTGTAGCCGACCGCGAGCTTGGCGGCCACCTTCGCGATCGGGAAGCCGGTCGCCTTGGACGCGAGAGCGGAGGAGCGCGAGACGCGCGGATTCATCTCGATCACGAGCATGCGCCCGTCCTTCGGATTGACGGCGAATTGCACGTTCGAGCCGCCGGTGTCGACGCCGATCTCGCGCAACACTGCGATGGAGGCGTCGCGCATGCCCTGGTATTCCTTGTCCGTCAGGGTCTGCGCGGGTGCCACCGTGATCGAGTCACCCGTATGTATACCCATGGGGTCGACGTTTTCGATCGAGCACACGATGATGCAGTTGTCTTTGCGGTCGCGCACCACCTCCATCTCGAATTCCTTCCACCCGATCACCGACTCCTCGATCAGCAGCTCGTGCGTGGGGGAGGCTTCCAGTCCGCGTTCGCAGATGGCGACGAATTCCTCGCGATTGTAGGCGATGCCCCCGCCCGACCCTCCGAGGGTGAACGAGGGCCGGATCACCGCCGGAAAACCGATCGCGGCCTGAACCTGCAGGGCCTCTTCCAGCGAATGCGCGAGCGTGGAGCGCGGGCAGGCAAGCCCGATCCTCGCCATCGCCTGCTTGAATTTCTCGCGGTCCTCGGCCTTGTCGATCGCCTCGCTGCTCGCGCCGATCATCTCGACCCGGTACTTCTGCAGAACGCCGTGCCGGACGAGGTCGAGCGCGCAGTTGAGCCCCGTCTGGCCGCCCATGGTCGGGAGCAGCGCATCGGGTCGCTCCCGGGCGATGATGGCTTCGATCATCTGCCAGTTCACCGGCTCGATGTAGGTGACGTCGGCCATCTCCGGGTCGGTCATGATGGTCGCCGGATTCGAATTCACCAGGATCACCTTGTAGCCTTCGGCGCGCAGCGCCTTGCAGGCCTGCGCGCCGGAATAGTCGAACTCGCAGGCCTGGCCGATGACGATCGGCCCTGCCCCGATGATAAGCACGCTCCTGAGGTCGGTGCGCTTAGGCACGCTTGCGCTCGTCCATCAGCTTTGCGAAGCGGTCGAAGAGATACCCGATGTCGTGCGGCCCGGGGCTCGCTTCGGGATGCCCCTGGAAACAGAACGCCGGCCGGTCGGTGCGCGCGAGGCCCTGCAGGCTGCCGTCGAACAGCGACACGTGCGTCGCCTTCAGATTCTCCGGAAGCGTGTCCGGATCGACGGCGAAGCCGTGGTTCTGGCTGGTAATGACGACCGTTCCGCTCGCCAAATCCTTCACCGGGTGGTTGGCGCCGTGATGCCCGAATTTCATTTTCACGGTCTTCGCGCCAGACGCGAGGCCCATGAGCTGGTGGCCGAGGCAGATACCGAACGTCGGAGTCTCGGTGTCGATGATTTCGCGGATCGCACGGATCGCGTAGTCGCAGGGCTCCGGGTCCCCCGGGCCGTTGGACAGAAATACTCCGTCAGGCTTGAGCGCGAGGGCTTCCTCTGCCTGAGTCTGCGCGGGAAGAACCGTGACCCGACAGCCGCGCTCGATCAGCATGCGCAGTATGTTGCGCTTGACGCCGTAGTCGTAAGCGACGACGTGAAAGCGCACGCCGGCGCCTTTGCCGAACCCGCCGCCTGTCTGCCACCGCCCCCCGGACCATTCGTAGGGCTTGGCGGTCGTCACGACCTTGGCCAGATCCATTCCCGCGAGCCCGGGAAAGGCTCGAGCTGCTGCCAGCGCCCGATCTGCGTCGTCGGAACCCGCGAGCAAGGCGCCGTTCTGGGCGCCTTTTTCGCGCACGATTCGAGTGAGGCGTCTGGTGTCGATGCCCGCGATGGCGACCACTTGGTTCGCCACGAGAAAATCGCACAGATCCCCTTCGGCCCGCCAGCTCGAAACCACGGGGGATAGATCCCGAACCACCAGCCCCGCCGCGAACACCTTCTCCGACTCCATGTCCTCCCGGTTGGTCCCGGTATTGCCGATGTGCGGATGGGTCAGAGTGACGATTTGGCGGCAATACGATGGATCGGTGAGGATTTCCTGATAGCCGGTAATTGCGGTGTTGAATACCACTTCCCCCGAGGCGAGACCGGTCGCTCCGGCCGAAGTGCCCCGAAAAACGGTGCCATCGGCTAATGCAAGGAGGGCGGGCGGGGCGGCGGGCACGGCAGCGGGCTCATTGGGGGGCCACATGTGCAGAGCGGGACCGGCTCACGCCGGTCCCGCTCTGCAACGAGCGGAAAAGTATACCGTGATTCCTCCTGCCCATCAAACTTTCGTCTTCCGGTCCGCTCCTTGCTCACGCAAACGGCACCGCTTGCTAAACCGTGCCAGAATTGACGGCTCGCTCCTCATCATAATTCGCAAGATCAGAAACGTGACTGCGTCGCGCACCTCCATCAGTGGCTTGTCCTCGGCCGAATTTCTGCCGCAGCGAGTCTCGCTCCTTTACAGATTCTCGGGAAACGACGTCCCCGCCATTCTCCTCGCTTCGGCCGTCGCGGCCTTTGCCCTTTGGGGCTACATCAGCAACAAGCTGCTCTTTGCCTGGCTGACCTGGCTGGTCATGGCGAGCCTGGTGCGGATCGCCCTCAAGCGCGCCTACCGCCTGCGCCAGCCCGGACCGGAAGGCGCGGCGCGCTGGGAAGGTTATTTCTGCCTCGCGAGCGCGTCGGTCGGCACCGCCTGGGGCCTGACGGTGATGCTGCTCTATCCGGAACACGGCCAGTTTCACGAAATCCTCCTCCCGTTCCTCATCGGCAGCGTCGCCATGGGGCTGCCTCCGGCGCTCGCCCCCAGCCCCAAGTCCTTCACCTGCCTGATCGTGCCGATTTTCACGCCGTTGATCGGCCTGCTGTTTTCGCAAGGCGGCGCATTCAACACCTCCGCCGGAATCTTGATTCTGGTGTTCTCCGCCGTCCTCCTGGCGCTGTATCTGTCCGCCAACCGGGCGCTGATCGAAACGCTTCGCTTCGGCCGGGAAAACGAAGGCTTGCTCGAGCAGGTCAAGGAAGCGAAGGAGCGCCTGGACCTCGCGTTGCAGGCGGCCAATATCCTCAGCTGGGACTGGGACGCGCGCAGGACCGACGTTTTGCTCGGCGGTAGCTGGGCAATCATCCTGAGGGTGGGCAAGGAAACCAGCGCCCTGACCCTGGACGAATTGGCGCAAATGGTGCATCCCGATGACCTTCCGAAGGTGAAGCGGGTCCTCGGCAATTGCCTGAACGGCGGGGAGTCCGAGTATATGGCCGAGCACCGCATCAGGACCCTCGCCGGAGGCTGGGTGTGGAGCCTGGGCCGCGGAAGGGTGGTCGAGCGCGACGCGGCGGGCCGGGCGCTGCGCATGACCGGGGTCAACGTCGACATCGACGATCGCAAGCGCGCCGAGGTCGAGTTGCTGGCTGCGGTACAGCGCGAAAAGGAGCTCTCCGAGATGAAATCGAAGTTCGTCTCGACCGCCTCGCACGAGTTCCGAACGCCGCTCGCGACCATGCTGTCATCGGCGGAGCTGCTCGAGCATTACTCCGAGAGCCTGAGCCCGGCCGAGAAGGTGAACCTTCTGCAGACGATCCAGGGCGGCGCAAAACGCATGAGCGAGATGATCGACGACGTCCTCACCTTGGGCCGCGCGGAGTCGGGCGTGCTCAAGCTCAACCTCGGCCCGACGAATCTGCGCGAGCTCTGCGCGAGCGTGGTGTCCGAGTTCCGCATCGCGCAAGGCAAAGAGCACGTCATCACCCTGGACGACCGCTTCGACCGGGTCGAAGCGACCATGGACGAGAGGCTGCTGCGGCATATCCTGAACAACCTCCTGTCGAACGCGGTGAAATACTCCCCTCCCGGCAGCGAGGTAACGCTGTCTCTTGCGCGGCGTGAAGAACAGGCTGCGATCGAGATCCAGGACCGGGGAATCGGGATACCTTTGGAAGACCAGCCGAGAATGTTCGAGAGCTTTCACCGGGCTTCGAACGTGGAAAACCGCCCCGGCACGGGCCTCGGCCTCGCGATCGTGAAGAAAGCGGTGGAGCTCCACGGCGGCGAAATCAGCCTTTCGAGCGCCGTCGGCTCCGGAACCCGGTTCACCGTGATGCTCCCCTTGCGGTCGATCAAACAGCCGGTCGGGGTGAGCTGATGGCCAACGAGCCCACAAGGAAGGTCCTCGTCATCGAGGACGAGCCCAGCATCCGCAACAACATCATGCTGATGTTGAAGGTCGAGCGTTACGCCGCGACCGGGGCGGAAAACGGCCGCATCGGCCTGGAGCTGGCGCGCCGCGATCCGCCCGATCTCATCCTCTGCGACGTGATGATGCCGGAGATGGACGGATTCGCCGTGCTCGAAGCCTTGCGGGCCGAGCCGCGTTTTGCCGAAATTCCGTTTATCTTCCTTACCGCACTCGATGACCGATCGAGTACCCGGCGCGGCATGAATCTCGGCGCCGACGATTACCTCCCGAAACCCTTCACCCGAAACGAGCTGATGGAAGCGGTGAACAGCCGGCTGAAGAAGTTTGAAAACCTGACCCAGGCGCTGACAGCGCGGCTGGTCCCGCAGCAGGATCTTCTGACGCAAAAATTCCGCGAAAGAATCTCCGGCGGCGACGGCGGCGCGGCGCTCGAAGAGGCCGATGCCGGCAACCTGACCGGCAAGATCGCCGAGGCGACGGTGCTGTTCTCGGACATCCGCGCCTTTACCACCTATTCGGAGCGGCTTACCAGCGACGAGATCGCGGAGTTGCTCAATGCCTATCTCGGGACCGCCTGCGCGCCGATCATCCGTTACGGCGGTGTGATCATGAAATTCATCGGCGACGGCGTCATGGCGCTGTTTGAGGCGCGCCCGAACCAAGCGGGCGAGTCCCACGCGCGTCGGGCGGTGCGCGCGGGCCTTGCGATGCAGCTCGCCGCGCTCGAATTCCGCGAATGGGTCAGGCAGCACCACCCCTCCAAGAGCCTGCCCGAATTCTCCATCGGCGTGGGCATTCACAGCGGCGAGGTCCTTCTGTGCCACGTCGGCACGCCGGGTCGCGGCGAACTCACCGTCGTCGGCGACAGCGTCAATATCGCCGCGCGCCTGGAAGACCAGAACAAGGAGCTCGGCTGGGCGGTGGTCGCAAGCGAAGCAACCGTCAACGCCGCCGGGTCGGCGGTCGTCGTCGGCTCGCGCCGCACGGTTCGATTGCGCGGACGCAGCACCCCCACCGAGGCGTTCGAAATCATCGGCATCGCGGCCGGCGACATCGACGATGCTCCGGTGCAGATCCCCGAGGACATGCGCGAGGCGCTCGCCGCCAACGCCCGAATCGCCGGCGACGCCGCAAAGGCCGCCCTCGGCATCACTCTGAGCATCATGACCGGAGAATTCGGCGAAAAGAGCCTGATAATCCAGGGCTACCGCGTCGTGTCGAAGATCGGCCGTGGCGGCTCCTCGGTCGTCTACCTCGCCGAGCGTGAAAGCGACAAGCAGCAGGTCGTCCTCAAGATCCTCAACGCCACCGCCGGGCTGGACGAGATCATGCTGCAGCGCTTCGTTCAGGAGTTCGACATCATCTCGTCGATCGATCACCCGAACGTGGTCAAGATCTACGACCGCGGCTTCAGCGACCGCCACGCTTACATCGCGATGGAATATTTTCCCGACGGCAGCCTCGCCGAAGTCATCTCCAAGGGCTTGAGCGCGCGGCAGACCTTGTCGCTGCTCGCTCAGGCCGCGAGCGCGTTGCGCGAGGTTCACGGCCGCGGCATTGTCCACCGCGATATCAAGCCCGGCAATCTCATGGCGCGCGCGGACGGCAGCATCGTTCTCGCCGATTTCGGCATCGCAAAGCGGCTCGGAGACGACCTGGGCCGCACGCGGCAAGGCGAGCTCTACGGGACTCCCTATTACGTTTCACCGGAGCAGATCGAAGGAAGCCCCGCGACGATGCAGTCCGATATCTACTCCCTCGGAATCATTTTTCACGAAATGTTGACGGGCCAACGCCCGTTCGAGGCCGAATCGGTGTCGGGATTGATCGCGCTGCACGTCAGCGCGCCGCGGCCCAAGCTCCCGGAAGCGCTTGCCAGGTATCAGGGGCTGCTCGACCGGATGATCGCCGTGGACCCCCGCAGCCGTTATGAAAGCGCCGACGAGCTGCTCGAGGGGATCGACGGCGTATGGACGCGGGACGCCTTGCGGGCGCTGAAGCAAGACGGCTGAGCTCGGACTACCGAAGCCCCAACACGTCCTGCATGTCGTAGAGGCCGCGCTCCTTGTTCATGAGGAAGCGCGCGGCCCGAAGCGCCCCGAGAGCGTAGGTGGCGCGGCTGCTCGAGCGCACGGTGATTTCAACGCGCTCGCCCTCTCCGATGAACATGACGGTATGCTCACCGACGATATCGCCGCCGCGAACGGCGTGAAACCCGATCGCCTTGGGATCGCGTTCACCGACCTCGCCCTTGCGTCCGTGCACGGCGGTGCGCGCGAGATCCCTGCCGAGGGCGCGCGCGATCACGTCGCCGAACTTGAGCGCCGTGCCCGAAGGCGCATCGATCTTGTGTCGATGGTGTGCTTCGAGGATCTCCACATCGTAAGCATCGCCGAGCGCGCGCGCGGCGGTCTCGGCGAGCCTGAACGCGACGTTTACGCCCGCCGACATGTTCGGCGCCTTCACGATCGCGATCTCTCCCGCCGCCGCCGCGATACGTTCATCTTGCTGCGGCGAAAAACCGGTCGTTCCGATCACCATGCGCACGCCTTTTTTCAAGCACTGTTCCAGGTGCGCGAGCGTGCCTTCAGGGCGGGTAAAATCGATCAGGCAGTCGCCTTTCGCGACTCCACCGAAGTTGGAGGCGATCTTCACGCCGCAGGGGCGTCCGACCAGCTCTCCGGCATCCTTGCCGATGGCGGGGCTTCCGGGAACCTCCACCGCCGCCGCGAGCTCGAGGTCCCCCGATGCGAGCGCCATCTCGATCAAGCTCCGCCCCATGCGGCCTCCCGCGCCGGCGATGACGAGCTTCACTGCTCGGACTTTCCGAGGGCCGCGGCAGCCACGATATCTCCCTCGACTCGCTTCAACTTGCCGTCCTCGAAAAACACTGCGATGCGTCGGTATTCGGTCTCGCGGCTGTTGGCGGGTTGGCGCAGGAAAACGTAGTCCCAGCGTTCCTCGTGAAAGATGTCGCTCACCAGGGGCGTGCCCAGGACGAATCGCACCTGATCGCGGGTGAGGCCGGGCTTCAACTGTGCGACCATCTCCTGCGTTACGTAATTCCCCTGCTGGATTTCGATCCGGTAAGGGCTGAGGCCGGGCGCAAGAGCGCACGCCGCAGTGAGAAACGGTAACGCCAAGATCAGCATTCGCGGCACGATGCGGGTGTTTCTGCGGCAATAAAACGCTATATCATAGCGGAAACGGGCACCCTGCCCGAGGCAATCCTCCGTGACCAACGTCCACGACTTGAAGACCAGCGGCCTGAAGGCCACGGGACCGCGGCTGCGAATCCTGAAGCTTTTCGAAGACAGCAAGATACGCCACCTGTCGGCCGAGGACGTCTATCGGATCCTCATCACCGAGGGATTGGACATCGGCCTCGCGACTGTCTACCGCGTCCTCACGCAGTTCGAGCAGGCCGGCATCCTCCAGCGCCATCATTTCGAGTCCGGCAAGGCGGTGTTCGAGCTGAACGAGGGCAGCCATCACGATCATCTCGTGTGCATGCAGTGCGGACGCGTCGAAGAGTTCTATGACGCCGAAATCGAGACGCGCCAGGTCCGCGTGGCCACGGAGCGCGGTTTTGCGATTCGCGAACATTCGCTGCAGCTGTATGCCGACTGCACCAAGCCGAATTGCCCGTACAAGCCGCGCGCGAAGGGCTAGGGTTCAGGACGCAGCGATCTGTCTATAATGAAGTCCTGCATTCGCTCGACCACGCCTGCGGGAAAAGGGGAGGACTCATGGGTTTGAGACTGAAGTTCAATCTGGTGCTTCTTTTCGTGTTCATTCTGGGGCTTGCCGTCTCGGGCTACGTTTCCTACGACCTGCTCCACAAGAACGCGCGCGATGAGGTACTGCGCAATGCAGGAGTCATGCTGGAGGCCGCACTGTCGATGCGTCAGTACACGGTGAGCCAGGTGCGCGACAAGCTCGCGCAAAAGGAAGACGAATTCCTGCCGCAGGGCGTGCCCGCCTTCGCCGCGACCGAGGTCATGAACCAGCTGCGCAAGAAGTATCCCGACTACGCCTACAAGGAAGCGGCGCTGAATCCCACCAACCCGCGGGACCGCGCGGTGGAATGGGAAGCGGACATCGTCAACGAGTTCCGCAACAACTCGGCGCGCGCGGAAATCTCCGGAACCCGGATAACGCCTACCGGCATGTCGCTATTTCTCGCGCGGCCGTTCCAGATCAAGGATCCGGCCTGTCTCACCTGCCATACCACGGCGGAGATGGCGCCGGCGTCGATGGTCAAGCTCTACGGGACCAACAACGGCTTCGGCTGGAAGTTGAACGAGGTCATCGGCGCGCAGGTCGTTTCGGTGCCGATGTCTCTCCCGATCCAGAACGCGAACCGCGCCTTCTATACCTTCATGGCTTCGCTCAGCGGCGTCTTCGTCGTATTGTTCGTGATCCTGAACCTCATGCTGTCGGTGCTGATCGTGCGGCCGATTACGCAAATGTCCGACGCCGCCGACCGAATCAGCACCGGCGACATGGAGATTCCTGAGTTCGCCGAGTCCGGCCGCGACGAGGTGGCGCTCCTGGCGAGATCCTTCAATCGCATGCGCCGCAGCCTGGAGAAGGCGATCAGCCTGATCGACCAGAAATAGCCGCATTTCGATGGCTACCGAAATCGCCCTTCCCTCGGGTTACGCACTGCACGAATATCGCATCGAGCAGACTCTCGGGGTCGGGGGCTTCGGGCTGACTTATCTCGCCACCGACTCGAACCTCAACCTCAAGGTCGCGATCAAGGAGTACCTTCCCGGAGACCTCGCCCAGCGGTGCGAAGACCAATCGGTCCGGCCGAAATCCGAGTCCACTTCCGAATCGTTCAAGTGGGGCCTTTCGCGGTTTCTCGACGAGTCGCGCACACTCGCCTCGTTCCGCCATCCCAACATCGTGCGCGTCCTGCGGTTTTTCGAGACGAACAGCACCGCGTACATGGTGATGGAATTTGTTGCTGGGCAGCCCCTCGGCGAATGGATCCGCAGCCGCCGGCCGCTCGAGCAAGCCACCGTGCTCGCGATCGCCGGCCCGCTGCTCGATGGGCTGGAAGTCATTCATCGCACCGGGTACCTCCACCGAGATATCAAGCCCGGCAACGTCTTCATTCGCGACGACGGGTCGCCGGTGCTGCTCGACTTCGGTTCCGCCCGAGTAGTTTCGGAAGGAAGCGAGCTGACCGCCATCGTCACCCCTGGATACGCTCCGATCGAGCAGTACCACACGCAGGGCCAGCAGGGACCATGGAGCGACTTGTACGCGTTTGGGGGAGTTCTGTATTGGATGATCACCGGCAAGAGGCCCGTGGAGGCAGTGGCGCGCGTGCGCCAAGACATGCTGCCGCCCGCGGCGCAGGCGGCCGACCGCGAGCGCTACAGCGCGGAACTCCTTGCGGCGGTCGACTGGGCGCTTGTAACGCACGAGGAGCGGCGCCCCCAATCCGTGGCGGAGTTTCGCTCCGCGCTTCCCGGACTCGCCGCCTCGGACGCGAAGACCATGACGTACCAGACGACCTTGAGAATCCAAGATCCGCGGCAAGCTTCCGCCGCGCCGACCTCTTTGCCCACGGGGGCCGCGTTCGACCGCGATACCCTCAAGAGAATCGAAGCGGAGCTCGCCAAGCATATCGGCCCGATAGCCCCCGTCGTGATCAAGTCCGCCGCCAAGAAGGCCTACAACATCGCAGCCCTCGCCGAAATGGTGTCGGCCGATATCGCCGACGACAAGGAACGTGCCGCGTTCGTGAGGCGATTCTCCGGAGACAAATCGACGCCGACCGGGGACCCGACGCGTGCCGGCG
>WNEZ01001149.1_pt1 | contig 22050 bp, 17 predicted proteins | sample 5400521 | NCBI WGS metagenome assembly WNEZ01 (sample SAMN13153339, study PRJNA577476) | soil metagenome | isolation source: 120 cm saprolite under Douglas fir tree site 2 hole 1 replicate 1 | place: USA:California | collected 2015-04-18 | reverse complement strand
GGTCGCCGGGCTGCTCGCGCTGATGCTGCTGACCGACGCACGCCGGGCGGCCAGGACCGACGCCGCCGGGTCGATCGTGCCGCTCGACGAGCAACGCCGGGAGCTCTGGGACGCCGCTGGGATCGCCGAAGGCGTGGCGCTGGTCACCAGGACCCTGGGCACCGTCCCGGTCGGTCCTTACCAGCTACAGGCGGCGATTGCCGCGGTGCACGACGAGGCTCCGACCGCCGAGGAGACGGACTGGCCTCAGATTCTCGCGCTGTACGAGGTGCTCGGCCAGGTGGCGCCGGGACCGCTGGTCACGCTCAGCCGCGCGGTCGCCCTTGCCATGGTGCACGGCCCGAAGGCCGGGCTTGCCCTGCTCGGCACGCTCGACGCGGACGACAGGATGGCGCACACGCACCGCCTCGAGTCCGTGCGTGCGCACCTGCTCGAACGTGCGGGTGACACGGTCGCAGCGCGCGAGTCCTACCTGCGGGCGGCAAGGATGACCGCGAGCGTGCCCGAGCAGCGCTACCTCGCGCTTCGCGCAGCCCGGCTGCACTATCTCGCACCGCCTGCCGACCCGGCGCGTTGACCAGGCCGTCACACTCCAGCCGCACTTTGGAACTGAGCAAGAAAGATCGTGGGAAGAGGCTATATGCGGAGGAAAAACCGAAAAGAATTAAGTCAAACAACACAGGCATAGACTGTTCCTTCCACCTCGTAGTGTTGGCGCTGCACGAGCAGTTCGGCGTTCGTGAAGGCTGCGTGATGGCCTGCATGGTCAAGGTCGAAATGCGTACAAATGAGCAGATCAATCTCGCTGGGGTGCAACTGAGCAGCAAGATCTGCTCAATCACAGTGTTCCCCACGATCGGGGCCGGCAATCCCGGCGGGAGTTGGACGCCCTTGGCCAGACCGCTATCAATCAGCACGTTGGTCCCGTTGCCGGTCAGATGGTAAATAAGGTGAAAAGTGTGCACTCGACGCAAAGCATGAGCACTGGTGATACCTCATCAGGGCCATGCGGTTCCTGACCTCGCATCTTCCATCGGCATCTTGTCAATTGGGGTACCGCTACATCATACTTGCGGAAGCACATCCCAGGCGAATAGGGGCGTGACTTCTGGCAAATTCCCCCTCTGGGAAATGGATTGGATTGCAGAGAAGGTCCGCTGACAACATGGACCAGCGTTCAATCATCCCCCGAGCAAGACGCATGATGGCACAATGCGCCCATGGGAGACACCTGCAAAAAGAGCAAGATGGGAGAAGTTTTGTCCTTCCTTCTGTGCTACACTGTTGCTTGTCGAGCACAGACGCGCTTCGGCATGAACGAGTGGAGAGGTGCATGACTCACGCACGCGCATGGACTCCGTGATGACTCGATAAAGAAAGAAGAGGTGTAAACAATGATTCACAAGATCGAAGCGATGGTCTTGTTCGTCCAAGACCTGGCCGGATGTACAGCGTTTTATCGGGGCACGTTCAAACTTCAGTATCAAGGGAGCGATGCCGATTCTGCCAGTTTCCTTCTGGAAGATGGGTTGTACTTGATCTTGCTCTCGCCCTCAGGTGCCGCAGGCCTACTAGGTACGGAGGTCAATGAGCTGAAGATCGAGGGAGGGCCACGCGGGCTTCTGGCCGCCGGTGTTGCGGATGTCGATGCCGCATACGAGGAACTCAAAGCGAAGGGCGTCACGTTTGTCAGACCCCCAACCGACCAGCGCTGGGGGTTACGCACGGCGCACTTTGCCGATCCTGAAGGCAACCTCTGGGAGATCAACCAGTCCATTGAATCGAAAACAGAGGGGTAAGCGAAGCCCTTCTGGCCGCGCTCTTTGGCCATCGCGGCATGGCTGAGCAGACACCCGAAGCCTTGCAGGTTTTTCTTTACCGCGTTTCCTCCTCGGCTGTTCTGGCAGCCGATCTTCTATCCTGTGCTCAATGAAGCATATGCGATCCAGATAGCCCGAGATTGGAATGCACGCGATGGCAACTCAGGGTATGTCACGCGCTTTCAGGTCCGGACGGACTTTCTTCGTCGCTATGAAGTTCACCAGGTGGGCAGTGCTCTCTACCAGGAGTACTGGATTCCAGCAGAGGAGTTGGAAGAGTTCAACCGCAATATTGTTGGCAAGATTGAAGTGATTGCCGAGTTTCATTCATGATCTCAGCATTTCACTTGCGACATCCCCCCTCTTGCTTGTATACTACTCTAGTAGCAAGAAAGTAATGTATAGCGTTCTTTTTTCAGGCTGACCGTGCTGTGCGTAGCTTCACGCGTGAGCGAGTGAAGGAGCAAACGCTATGGTCCCCCAGCAACCCTTTTTTCCTGTAGAGCTGCTTCTCCATACACTCTTCAGGAATCGTTACTTCATCATGAGTAAGGTTGGCGCAGGTGGCTTCGGTTCGGTCTATAAGGCCAGGGACATCCAGAGCGGAGATCGTCTCGTTGCCATCAAGGAAGTGACCCTACTGGGACTGCATCCACAGGCGATGATTGAAGCCACCACAGCCTTTCAGCGTGAAGTCAGCGTATTATCGCAACTGGATCACCCCAATCTGCCACGCTTATATGAATACATTCAAACCCCAGGACATTGGTACCTGGTCATGGACTTCATCGCAGGCGAAACACTTGAGGAATACCAGAGCAAAACACCCAATGGACGCCTTCTCCTAAGCGAAGCACTCGATATCGGGATGCAACTCTGTCTCGTCCTGGATTACCTGCATTCACAACAACCACCCATCGTCTTTCGCGATCTCAAACCCGCCAACATCATGCGCACTCCCACAGGACAGCTCTACTTGATCGATTTTGGGATCGCGCGGTACTTCAAGCCAGGACAGGCCAAAGACACCGTCGCCCTTGGTTCACATGGATATGCCGCGCCAGAGCAGTATGGCAAAGCACAGACCACTCCGCGTGCCGATATCTACAGCTTAGGGGCCGTTTTGCATCAATTACTGACTGCGAGAGATCCCTCAGAAGCACCGTTTCGCTTTCAACCACTGCGTCCCAAAAGCCACTCCGAGCCTGGATCACTCAACACGGGCATGGTAGATGTGCTGGTCAACAAACTTGAGACACTTATCACCAGCATGCTCGCTATGGATGTCAACAAAAGGCCGCCTGATGTAGCTCGTGTGAAACAGGAGCTACACGTAATAAGCACGCTCTGGTCCGAGATCTACAAAAGCTACTGGCGACCGAAACTGGGGTATTCCCCACAGGTGCGCAAATAAGGTCATTGTCTTCCAGGCTGTCCTGATCCCGCATCCGTGAGGGGAGCTGCTCGCCCTGGTCCGCATCAGTCTTTCTGGGCGAGCAGGAATGGAGCGCCCGGTCCCGCAAAAAGCGCGAGATGCCCCTCCGGCACGCCTACCTTCCGCGCGAACGGCAGAAGCGCCCGACGTACCACATTCGCTCTGTCAAAGCCAGCCTCAAGGGCCAGCCGCCTGAGCTCGTCATCCCCGTAGAAGTGCAACCGTGAGGCCATCGGTTCGGGGGCCGCCGGCGTTCCTCGCATCGTAGGATCGCTCCCCAGCACGACGAGCCGACCGCCTTCACCGAGCACCCGCCGGATTTCCCGTAGTGCCGCAATCGGATCGGGCAGGAATCCGAGGACGCCTGTCATCGCCGCGCAAGTGAACGTCGCGTCGGGGAATGGTAAGTGGTCAGCGCTTGCTTGTTGGACCGCGAGCCGGCCCTCCGCTACAGCGTCGTGGTTCACCTCCTGTGCGAGTCGTACCATGTCCGGGCTGTGGTCGATCGCTGCCGCACGGCACCCGCTCTTGAGTGCCTCCTTCAAGAGCATGCCTCCCCCGCAGCCCACTTCGATAAGGTAATCATTGGAGGTCAACGCGAGTTCCTCCAGGATCACGTAGAAGTTAGGATAGTGGTAGAGCGGGTCGCGGTAGACGGCACGCGCCTGCGCGCCTGACGGACGGCGAGCCCTTCGGTCGGTCAGCCAATTCCCCAGGCCTGCGGGCGCTGTCGCCTGCAGGAGCGGCGCGGCCACTTCACCGGCGAACCAGCCCGCAAGCTCGCGAGGATCGCTGATCAGGCCGCCCCATCCGCGATGCTCCAGCGTCACCCGCGTGCCGCCATCGACCGGCTCAAGCCGCACCTCGACCTCCGTCAACTCCTCAGTCTTCCAGTCGGCCTGGTGCCACTGGAGCACTACCCGTTCGCCGGGCTTCCAGGAGACGACGCGGCCCACCTCAAGCTCACCCTGGACCACGCGTCCGTTCGTACCCGCCTCGAAGCTCATCCCTCCTCGGGCAAGAGCGGTGGCGAGTTCCTCGATGAGCACATCGAACGCCACCACCGGCGCAAGTGCAATGTCTATGCTGACACAAACGGTGGTTCTGCTGTCTTCCATCTTTTCTTTTTACGCTTTCTGCTGCGCATTTCTTGACAAGGGACTCACATCAAGTATATTCTGTGAACGAGTTCTTGACCAATCACTATTTTTGCAAGGGAAAAGATCATGACGACAAGTCAAAACTATCAATTGCCTCCCAAAGAAGGCTTTGTCCTTACACACTTCTTGACGGTGGCAGATGTGCAACGATCGGCGGAGTTTTACCTGCGCATTCTTGGAGGCACGCTTGTCCGCAGTGGCGAACCCACCATCCTCCGCATTGCTAATAGTTGGCTGATTTTGAACGTCGGTGGCGGCCCAACCGACGATAAACCAACCGTCACGCTGCACGTCCCTGAGAGTCTGAATGAGGTTTCCAGCTTCTTGAATATTCGTGTTGCAGACATCCGAGCCACTTACGAGGAGTGGCGAAGCAAAGGGGCCCAATTCCTCACGGAGCCAAAGGACCATGGCGCAGAGATTCGCTGCTACATGCGTGACCCCGATAACTATCTGATCGAGGTCGGGCAAACAACGGGTGTTTGAAGCAGAGTCTCTGGCGGAAATGCTCATTCCATGAGGAAGTTGTGTATCATCTCTGTATCCGCGGTTACTAGCTGAAGATTGCACCAGTCGACCAGGTAGAGATTATAGGCTGCCATTAATTTTTGCAAGGCGTGAGCAATATCCTGGCCTTCTCCTCCCACATCCTCTGCGACTCTTACACCCAGAACCTTCACGATGCCTTCGACCTGCTGACCATAAAGAAAGACTGTTGCTACTCTGAATGCGAAGCCTCCTTCGATAAGGCCCTCAAAATGTTGATAAGAAACGCCTTCATACCTGTACAGAGCTGAGGTGAAGAAGGCATAGAGTTGGTCCAGGGTGATCGCTTCTTGTAAAGGGGCGTTGATTTGCTGCCTCACGTAGATGTCCCTAAATGCGAGAAAACCTCCGTTATCGACACTGGCTTCCCTATAAATACGCATGATTTCTGCCAACTGAGAATCAATAGCGCTTCGATAGGAATGGGAGACGAACTCAATTTGCCGCCAGGCATCTTCACGAAGTTCGAGGACATTCTTCCCCTGCTTCGTCGAACCTGCTAGAGTCGCTGGAATCTCATCACAGATAGAAGGAAGGGTATAGAGGGTACCTCCTGCTGGTACCCTGGCGATTTTCTCTAATATTATGACCAACTTGCCCGTTTGAATAAATTCCTCTGCTGTTGTTGGATCAGCTTTGATAACCCTCCAATCCTCACCTGCAATATGAAGCTTTGTTTCTACGGCAAAATTTTGCGGAAGTCTTTCTACTGGCATATCCGCTCGCTCAATGACGTTATGGGTATTTACATCTATAAAGAGAGTCTCAACAGTAGGCATTTCATACAACTCCTTTAATAAAAAAAGTACAACAACTGCTATCGAGATCATACGCGAATTGGGCGAAAAAAACAATCCTGTACAGGTTTGATCTTCCAACTTACTTCGTCAAAAAACGAACTGTAAGAAAAATGTGACATTTGCACCATGTCATTTCTCTGTATTCGCGGTAAGATACCCTACAGAAGGCACCCCTGATCTGCTTTCTAAAGGAGACAGTTATGGCCCGTAATCTTTACCGCTTTTATCTCTATACCGTCTTCATCGCTATGTTGATCTTCGCAACGGTCGGCTTAGGTCGCCTGTTGCAGCCGCTCCTGGCGTTCACGCCGCTAGGAGGCACGTACCCTGGCGTTCCTTCCAGCTCTGATATCGTACAGGCTGTTGTGTTTTTCTTGATCTCGTTAGTCATAGCATCCCTGCTGGGAGGACTGCATTACTGGTTGATACGCCGCGATATGCGTAGCGACCCTGCCGCCGGTCAAAGCGCCATCCGTGCCTTTTTCTTAAACATCGCGGCGTTGATCGTTGCGCCCTTTGCGGTATACATTGCGGCAGCAAACGTCATTAATGAACTTGGCCGGGTCCCCGCCAATGACGTTTCAGGTTCGGCAGCTTTCGCGATTGCCGCACTTGTGCTGCTGGCAGTACTCGAATGGGAACGGCAGCGAACGCGGGTAGGTCCAGGCGCGGCCATGGCCTTTCAACGCCTGCATCTCTATGGAGTGCAGCTCATCCTGCTCATCATCCTGACCTTTTTCTGGCTTTTGACAGCCGGGCAATTGCTCGACGCTTTCGTGTTTGGTGGGCGGGCCTCGGGCGTAACACTCTGTGGGGGCTTTACCGCCTGCCAGGGCCCCAATTTGCTCAGTTCAGTGGCAGCCACGCTCTGGGTCGTCCTTTTCTGGATAGGCTATGGATACTTCACGCGTAACGATACATCTTCTCTCTTGCGCCGCATCCTGCATTTCGCCAGCTTTGCCTACGGCGTGGGCTTCGCGCTCTACGGTATCAAGCAGGGGATCGAACTGGGATTGCTGACCCTCTTCGGAGTTACCCTACAGGCAAGTGATATCCTGGGAACCTATGACTACCTCGCGTTCATTACCTTTGGAGTGCTGGTCGTTGCAGTCTACGGTATCTGGCTGCGCCTCGCGGCCAGGCAGGAGCCTGCGGTATGGCTCCTGGTAGCTGAAGCGATTATTACAGCTCTTTTTGCCGCGGCGTTCTGGTGGGGTGCTGGATATGTATTGCTCAATGCCTTCGAAGGCATTGCTGGCATGCAGTTAGGCCCCCACGACTGGGCACCCGCCCTTGCTTTAGTCATCACCGGTCTCGCCTATATCCCTCTCGACCTCCACCTGCGGCGGCGTTATAAAGTGGATACTTCTACCGCTTCGGAGCCACGTCGTGGATTCGTTTTTGCACTCATCGGCGGTGGCATCCTGGCCGTAGCCATCGGGGGAGGGTTCGCGCTCTATGCACTCGCAACCAACCTGCTCGGTTCACCAATCGGCAACTGGCCGTATATAGCGCGTGCGGGCGCATCAGCATTTGTAGTCGGCGTGATCATCCTGGGTCTCTACCTCTGGACGGCCAGGCGCGAACACCTCTTCAGTGGCCTGCTCAAACGCCCTGAACCAGTAGAAGCGCCTGGACCCGCTAAGGAAGAATCGGCAGCACAGTCCTCTACCCTTGAGGGTGTGCTTGACGAGCTGCTGTCTGGCAAGATCACCCGCGACCAGGCCGCTGCCCGCATCCGCAGTATCGCGCATATAGAACCATCGCCCACTTAATACGGGTTCGCTAAGCCGCGTAGGGGTGGAGCTTGCTCTCCCGCAATCCTGGGATGCTTGTATCGCCCCTTGTCGGTAAATGAAGAAATTGACTGCAATCCTCAAGTATCGACTTGTGAGCAAACCGATCCAACACCCTATTGACATATGTGATTCATATCTCTTGGACGAAACCTTGCCGCAGATGAGAAACAGATACTTTGGTCGCGTGCTCCCAATCCAGATCAAAAAGCGGTTTTCCATCGATCCAGGCTTCTAACCATTGCTGAAGTGAGGGAGCCTCAATGGCCCATTCGACCATGAAGTTCTCATTGCTATCCATTCTGAAAATCGGAAGGTCTGGAGAAGCACAATTCAGACACGAATAAATATTGCACCCCCAGTCACACATCATAAGCACACGCTCAGGCCAGAGAGCCGGCTTCTCCTCCGCATCAGTCCAGTGTTCGTCAATGTCTTTCTGCGACATCGATCTCATACCAAGATAAGACGCTACTAACGAATCGGTCAGGGGAGCTGAGGATGGACTGTGATCGTGCAAGGGAAACAATCCATACCCTGGCCCGAAGCCGCCATTTCCCACTTCGAGATACAATCTTCTTAGAAATGAGGGCAGTTCAAAACCCAGTTGTGCCTCTGCCTGGGCCAGGTCCTCTACAGTCACTGGCGGAGAAGCTGTTTGGTGATGCCAGGTATATTCTCCTGTCGAATGGCGATTTGTCCGAATTGTCTCTTTGAGTCGCTCAATCAAAGTGTTTTCTCTTTGCTTCTGCATACCCATTCCCTTTCTCTTGCAAAAAATCGTAACTGCACAGGAGGGGTTACTGAACTGGTAAAATGTGTTGAGAGAGCATCTGGTAATCTTCTTTCCGTCGCCGGCGTATCTGAGCAGTTACTTTGCAGGCAAGCCATTGTCCGTCGCTTGGGCACCGCTGTAGTGACCTTGAGCCAATGGGTTCTCGATTGAATTGCCTTAACTCTCACCTCATGAAACACTCCAACTACCCACACCGATACCATTTTTCATGGTCACTGTTCCTGCCAGATGCCCATCGGGATAAATGAAGCCGGTGAAGTTATCTGGATTTGCTATATACTCGAAGTAACATTGGAATGCAAGATGTTTCTTAGCAAGCACCATTCCTGTAAAAGAGCAGGTATTAATACCACCAGGGGGAGGGTGAAAATTAACCTCTCCACTGATCGAGCCTCCTTGACTTTGCGCACTGATCAGAAGGTCCATAGGTTCGCTGAAACAACCGTTGGGACAGATGCCCATAGTTAAGGTACCACTGTACGAGGACTTTAAGAAGGTTGCCCGGTGTGCAAAGAACATGCTGTAGGCGATGATGCCACCTCCTACTACAAGGACAATCAAACAAAAAAGGACTGCAACCTTTTCCTTGCTTGACGAATTAAACCAGGACATGCACTGCTCCTCGTTCTCTTTTTTGCCTTTCCGGTTCTACGGGGAGATGTAAACCCTCGACTAGAGATAGGTATCGGATTAGTTCCTCATACCGAATTTGGGCTCTACATTCGTTCATAGCTTGACCATCATTATACACGGTCTCATTGACCTTGCAAAGGGGATGCAGACCATATGAGAATGTCGATAAGGCAGAGCTTATAACGTGCCTATGCGGTAAATTTTCGCCTGTGAGATCAGATTATTTCCCTAGCTTTTTTCTGCCGCATTTGCGCTATATTTTTGACTTCGTTCCGCCTATCTGAGCAGTTACAGGAATTACTACACAAACACTCACTTGGCAAAAAACTGCTGTGTAAAGGTCGCAATGAAGCTGATCTCAATGAGGAGTCCGACCACCGCTTCAGCAGCAGGAAGTCGAGCATACGTGTCACCTAAGCTACTATCCTACGAGCGTAGTTTCTTTACTCTTTTGCAGGTGGCGGTTCATCGTTTGAGCGAGTAAAGGCACCTAGCATATCTTCCAGGCAGTGCCATCTCGGATGATGGTAGTCAACCAGGAAGGGAACGGGACTTCCTATGGGGAACTTGTCTCGGTTCATTATTGGGGCCCTAAACGTGTAGGTCTTGCCTGTCTGGGGATGTTGCCAAGTGGCGACAAGGAAATAGGCTTTCCGAGGAACGCGGGTAGGTCTAGAAGAGCCACTAAAGCTGTACGCATGGGTATTGAGGATGTCGATGCCTGTGACAGTGGCCATGACTCGTGTTCCCGTTGTTTTTAATTCTACTATCTTTTTGCCATATTTGACGATCCGTATAATGTAGAAGATGACGATACCGAGACCGATGTTGACAAGTATCGAGAGTGTCAGCGACAGGAGTGAGAGTACTTTCACTAGCCTAGAGAGCACCTTCATGTTGTAGCCCTTCTTTGCAAAAAATCTGCCTATCTATTTCCTTGAACGCATAAAAATGGGTATGACAAAATATGAGCAGGAGACTCTTTTAGAAGATGGCCTTAGTTTACTAGCTTCTGCAATCCCCCACCTGAGTAGTTACATCGCCTCCACTTCTTGACTGCGCTCGTGATTATAATACACGAGCCTTGTTCCTGTCGCTAGTGGTCTTATGTGTCCTCTCTGTTCTGCTTGCATCGGGTACCGCTCCTTATTGTACTTCTATGGCTAGGCGCAAAGACCTATACCTGAGAGTATAAACATCTGTGCGTCATGGTGTCCAGGGGGAGACTCTGGTACACTTGCGCCTAAACTCTAGGGGATAAGCATATGCTGAGGCTCAGGATCAAAGAAATAGCAGAGAGCAAAGGATTTAACATGAGTAGTTTGTCACGTGCGAGTGATGTGTCCTTCCGTACAATCAAGCGACTCTGGAAAGACCCCTATCATGATGTTAATGCTTCTACACTACATAAGATAGCAAGGGCGCTTAGTGTCCCTACATCAGAATTGATAGAAGATGTGGCTGAGTAACTTTCTTTGGGGAAGCGGCGAAAAAGTCAAAAAGATGATCGCTCGCACGATGCCGTGGAAAATTCGGAAATAACCCCTTGCGGCCGCCAGGCCAACCCATTCAGAAATAGGACAAATGACACTCCCATGCCAGAGGCCCTTCATGTACAGTGTAGGCAGAGTCATACTCTACTGTTTTTATCCTCTCATTATTCAAAGGGAGTAATTCGATGAAACGGACATTTACGTCACGCTGCGATTGCTGTGGCCTGCCTGTCAACCCACAAGCAGTGGAGGATTGTCCCCGCTGCCATTATCCTGTTAATCCAAACAAAGAAATGCGTTTCCTGGAGTCCGCAATCAGCGACCTGCAACGTGTTGCCGGCTATGGGGGAGCAAACCTGAGAGTTGCCGACCTGGTAAAACGTTATCAATCGCGCCTGCATATCCTGCGCCAGCTCTCAGCGACTTCGCCTGCTGTTCCCAAGGTGCAGGAGTCACTTGCCTCACAAGTACCTTGGTCGGGTCTGTCTCGGTCGCTGATGGGTCGCGTACCCATAGCGCAGGAACCGCTTACCCCACAAGTACCGGCAGAGGCAATACCCGTCACTCCATCACAATCGCCACAGCAAGAGCCAGCTGTCGCAACTCTTATGCCGGAGAGCCCGCAACCTCCACGGCACGTTTTCTCCTGGAAGTCCTTCTTCGCCGACCAGGCTATAAACATCGTGGCTTCGCTGGGGGCATTTCTGATCCTGGCCGGCGCGCTCGGCTTCACCGCCACAACGTCCAGCCTGCTGCTGTCATTCCTTATAGTCTTCGCCGTGCACGCCGTTTTTGGTATTACAGGTTTCATTACCTATCGTTTCCACACGTTCCGTGTCGTTGCGACCATCTATACGATCATCTTCGCGCTCTTAGTTCCCCTGGTTGGTTTCTCTGCCTACAGATTGCTAATCGGCAGCGCCATCGGGTTTTCCGTACCCGTACTCGTCGCGATTGCCGCCGTCTATGCGGCTATCGTGTATATGCTGCTGGCTGTCTACCAGCGCTTTACCCCCTTTGCTTACCTGAGTATGGTAGCTCTCGTGGTAGCCGATCTTGCGCTAGCAGATGCCCTCAAACTTGCCTACTGGTGGTGGCCGTGCATGGCCATGCTGCTGGCTATTCCTGCGCTCCTGTCGATTCGACGCCCCAGCGGCAGCGATTGGCCCTTTAAGCATTCCTGGTCGGTGCTGCGTGATCCTGTGCGTTTCGTCATGTACGCTATCGTAGCCGCCAGTGCGCTGGACCTGCTCTTCACAACCGCGTATTCCTTGTTCCTTGACGCCTTCTACACACCTCTCAGAGAAGTTCGCTTTGCGCTGCTGACCCTGACGCTGCTCATGCTGCTCTGGGCGAGCCTGCTCATATGGCTGGCGAGGCGGACGCGAGCCGTGATTGCGCTCTCCTATATAGCCCTGCTAAGCGTGCTGGCTCTTTGCTATGCCCTCGCCTTCGAATCTATCGGTTATGCTCTTGCTCTAACATGTGTTGCGCTCCTCTACCATGGACTTAACCGTTTCGCCCGGCGACTTCTGCAGCCGTTTGGTGTACTCAGTCTTGGCCTGGATCAAATCGCGCTGGCGCTCGTTTTTCTCGTACCTTTTATCAGTTCTCCGCTTCTGCCAGCGCAGCTTTTTGACAGCGCCTATGCCGTATCATCCCTGCATTTGCAGACCAGTTGGCGTACGGTAGCCGAACTCATTGCTGTAGGCTTCGGCATCATACTTACCATCAGTGTAAGTTTCAGCCGCGTAGGTTTAGGCAAAACTCCTTTGAAGGCTGCGTGGTGCTGGCTGCTCCTCTTGAGCGGCTTCCTGCTCGACTGGGAATACACGATTGTGGTGTTGGCTTTGCATCTTGTCCCTGTCTGGGCTTTCCTGGGCCTGGCGCTGGTAATGGTAGCAGGTGCCGTAGTTGTGCGCAGGCTCTTCGGTGCAGCCTGGGCCAATCCGCTGGACGTTCTGGCTCTCTTTAGCATAACCCTGACCCTCTCTTTGAGCCTGAATCAAACCCGGGATGTCATCAGCATTCTCCTGCTCTCCTTTGCGGCCCTCCAGTATATTGTGTTGTTGTACCAGCAACGGCAAAACTGGCTTTTCTTGCCGCTCGCCTTTGCCCTGCTGGCTTTGCCTGCTCTCTGGGACCGCCCATTAGCCATGCTGCTGATAGGAGTACTGCTGCCCCTCGCGTCTGTAGCTATCCGGTATCTCATCTCTAATAGATGGCATACCTCGCATGCAGACGTGCTCGCTGACCTGCGCCTTGCAAATATGTGGGAGTGGCCTTTGCTGGCTGCTGGTCTTGTCTACGGTGTAGCACTTTCAGTTCATGACGTCACAACCTCTACAGGCGCTTTTGCGTATGCGCTGCACGTGAATGTTCCGGTTGCGCTGGAAGTAGCTCTGCTGTCGCTGGCCTGGTATGCATCCGCTGCGCTTGTGCGAGTGAAACTGTGGCTTGTGCCTGCCGCAGGTTTTGCTATCGGCTCGTTACTCATTCCTACCAATTCCTTCTGGGTATTAATCGCCTTGACACCTGGGCTAGCCCTTTTGGGTGCCGGCATCAGTCGTCTTGCCGGCAGGGATTGGGCCTTGCCCCTGTACGTCACCGTCTTGCTCGCTGCTGTGATGACTGGATATACAGGCTTTACCCAGGGTCACCTGGTCGCTACTGCCTGGGCTTTGCTCGGCTTCGCGGCACTTGCCTACGCTATCGGTGTGTTAGAAGATGCGCTGGTGGCCATGTGGATCATGCCGGTCTTTGCCACCTGGTCGGTGATTGTCGCGGCCGGTTTCCTGGGTGATTTGTATCGTCCTCCCGTAGTGGCCCTGGCCTGTGCTGTGCTGGGTGTCTCGATTGGCTTCCTCAATCCTATTGCTGCGGCGTTTTTCGGTGCAACGAGAAAAAACAGTGTACTCGCCTATGCTCTGCCATTCTACGCGACTGCCCTTGCAGCGGCGGTGCTGACAGGTGTGTACGGCACGCTTGCCAACATCAACCGGCCTTTCTATGGGGCTGTTCCAGATGCAATGCTGCTCTATGCCGTAGTAACCTTTGCTGTACTGGTCTATGAGCGGCGACCTGGGTGGCTATGGCTGGTTGCCGGTTTCGGCATCTGGGGTACAGCGCTCGTGCTGCAATTGACGGCCTATTACATGCTTGGCATCGGCATAGGGGTAGCCGCGCTTGGCCTGCTTGTTGGTCACCTGCTTAAGCAGCCAGCCACACCAGTGTTCCGAAAATTCACCTGGAGTTGGCCGTGGTATATAACCGGCCTGGTCGCGGCGCTGCTGGTCGGTGCCTGGAGATCTCTGCCCCTGGTTCAACCACTCACAGGCTTTATTGGCTATGGCCTGCTGGTATTCACTGCCCTTGCGCTCGTTATTATGCTCATTGAGCGCGTACCAGAACTGCTGCTGTTTCCCGCTGGCCTGGCAGCCTGGGCCATCTGGCTATGGGAACCTGCATTAGCCCTCGCGCCTCTGATGATTGCCTATAGCCTGCTGTGTCTGCTGGTCTTTGCAGCGCAGTTCACCTGGAGCATAGTTCCCCCGGCTTCGCGCTGGCTGCCCGCTACAACCCCACATGCCGTCCTCGGCCTGGGTGGTCAGGTAATTGTAGTGCTGGTAATCATCGCGCAGGGTGGGCTCTCCGCCGGCTCGGGACAACTGGTGCACGTGGGAGCAGGAGCATTGTTCGAGCTGGCAATCCTGCTCTTCTGGTATGGATACCTGCACGCACGCAATGTTGCTCGTTTGAGCGCTTCTACGAACGACGAGGGGTTGCGTCAGCGGCGTGTACAGGCAGTGCAGCACTGGTGCTATTATGGCGCGGGATTGCTGCTTTCCCTGGTTGTCTCCTGGGAGCTGTCGGCATTTGGTCAGACGCGCTTTGATGTTCTCATGCTGGCTCCTGCCAGTTACCTCTCAGTAATGGCTCCGTTTCTTATGCGAGATGAGACCCTTCCAGAACGTCATTGGGCCGGGCAAGTTGTTTCACTGCTAGGCGCTGCCCTGCTCTTACTACCTGCGCTCTGGTTCAGTTTCAGTGATAGTAACCTGGTTCCTACGCTGGTCCTGGTAAGCGAGTCTTTGGCTCTGCTGTTGCTGGGCATTGCGACACGTTTGCGCATCTTTGTCCTGGGCAGCGCGAGCCTGCTTGTGGTAGGTACGCTGCGAGCGCTCTTCCTGTCGACTCCGCCCTCGCTCGCTCTGATGGTGCTCGGTAGTACCCTGGTTGTCATAGCGACTGCACTGTTCCTTGTGCGTCGTAAACTACAGATCGCCTGGACGCAGTGGGAGTAGTCTCATCGAAGAGCAGAAAGGCCATCCCAGGCATTGCGGGATGGCCCTTCTGCTCTTTTAGTCAGACAAACTGGGGAAGCAAACGGCTAAGAGAATCCTTTTGACTCATTTACATGATACCTTTGTAGCTTGTCTCATGCAGAAAATGAAGGCATTATACGGAAGGGTTTGTGTTTATTGTCTTGGTTTAGTTTGTCAACGTATTTGTAACAGCAAAGGTTGAAAGAAAGTATGAAAGGTCAGAATTTCTCGGTAGCGTCACGATCATCAAAGTTGAATGTGGGCATGATCGTACGCTTAAGTCTGGCGCTGCTCGTTACTTTGGGAAGCATTGCACTCGCATGGATGATTTTAGGATTAACCAGTGCGCGCGCCGCAGGGGTAATTGAAACGCCTACGCAAGCCACTCCATGGGCTGTGGCTTTTGATAAAAGTAGTCATGTCTGGGTCGCAGAGCCAGGATGTGACGCCGAACCGAATTGTACCACCACTTTCCCGTCCTATATCGGCCAGTATAACAGGACGAACGGTGCGCTGGTGAAAAACTTCAAGGAGCCTACGGGGTTCTCCAGCCCAGTGTTCCTGCTCGTTGATAAGCATGGTAACATCTGGTTTTCTGAGCCAACTACAAATGCAATCGGTAGACTTACTCCCGTTACCATAACAGGATTACCGGCCTGGAAGCAGTGGAAGGTACCCACGGCCAGCGCTAGCCCGTACGATTTGGTCCTCGATAACAATGGCAATATCTGGTTTACCGAATACTCTGCAGACAAAATTGGCTTCTTCAATACCACAACCAAAACCTTTGTCGAGACTACTATTGCAACAGCTGGAAGCTTGCCATATGGTATCACGAAGGATGCAACTGGAACGATCTGGTTTGCAGAGAGCGCAGCGCAGAAAATTGGGAGTTTCACACCCACTACAACTGGCACAATTACGATCAAGGAATATGTTATTAACATTGCAGGCGGTCCAATACCGCACTTGATTGTTGCGGACAGCGCCGGCACTATCTGGTATTCCGAGGGATTTTCGGGTGACATTGGCAGTTATAATCCCACGACTAAGGCGCATAACAACATTAATGTGTCGATAGGCGCGTGTCCCTCGCCCACACCGGGAGTAACTCCCACCCCATGCCCAACAAAGACGCATATCTCCGGTATTGGAGTAGACAGTACGGGCCGCATCTGGTATGACGACTCGTTGAATGCAATTGTTGGCGTCTATAATCCTACGTCAGCTGCGCTGAAGACGCTAACTCTCTCCAATCCCAACGCACATCCCTACGACGGGCTTGCAGTCGATAGCAATAATAATACCTGGTTTACCGAGGAGTTTGCCTCACCTTCCGGAAACCTGGGTAAGATACCGGTGGGCACGTTGTAATCAACTGCTTTGCACGCGGTACTGATCAACCACCCCGGGATTTGAGGTCGTCAGTGCTATCCTCAAATCCCGGGGTGGTTTATGTCTCTTCGAACTTATTTCGCATGTGTTGTTGTGATGGCTCTCTCTTGTGGTATGATGATGACAACTCATTATCCAGGCAGGAGGGAAATATGGAGCTTTCACTACGACTTGACACGTTGGGAATGGTGGAGGTGCGCTACTTGCGTGGTAGAGATCGCTACCGGGACTGGCCTCCGTTTCTGCTGTTGGCTGCCTCTCGACAGGCGCGTGTATCTGCATACTTGAGCCGGGAAGTGATCGATCAATTGCATCAGCAGGTATTGGCAGTGGAGGAAGCGGCGGGTCTAGGTGCTGATGAAGATGACGACGAAGAGGAAGATAACCAGGTAGATGATGCAGGCGAGAAAGAGGAGACGCGACAGGTGGAACGGGAAAGCAGCACGCTCTCGCCGGCTTTTGCACAGGCGCTCGAACGATTGAATGACCTGGCGCGGCAGCGCTTGCCCGAAGCTGGAAGTAGCTCAGAACCAGGCGGCGAGGAGCTAGGGGCTGGGAACGAGATCGATTTAGGAGATGAAGAGGATGCCTTAGAGCAATTGCAGGATGCTTTCGTCCAGATGATGGAGGTCGTGCGCGAACTGGCCGAAGAGCTCTCAACGGATGCGCTAAAACTAATGGGCCGCTTCCGTTGTGCCCGTTCTGAAATTTACTTTACGCAGGCCGAACCAGATGACGACGAGGACGACCTGGAGGTAGCAGCCGATTCAGATCTTCAGGCGGAAGATAGTTTGCAGCCGATCGAGCTGGCTCTGTTCCTGCGACTCTATGAAGAGGGCCGTTCCAGGACTGACGACCTGCCCGCCGTAGAACTCCAACTTGACGTAGACGATTTTGAGCGCCTGCATGAAACACTTGATTTTGCTATCGATCGCGAGAGGCGCAGTCGCCGGCGCCGCTGATGCTTCCCCAGTTATATAAAGCAGCGACCTCCCAATTTCTTTGACCGAGAAGGAAGGTAATTATTGATGCCGCTACCGAAAAGATAAGGAAAAAGTCATGCGCGATATTACTATCGAAGATCTCTTTCAATTCAAGCCTGTAAGCAAGCCGCGCATTTCGCCCGATGGGCAGCGTGTAGCTTTTGTCGTCACAACCGTCGATAAACGTACATACGAATATCGCTCTTCGATCTGGGTGGTGTCCACCGAGGGAGATGAAGCAAAGCGCTTCACCGCTGGCCCCGCTAATGCCCACAGTCCCAGCTGGTCCCCAGATGGACGCTGGCTTGCCTTCGTATCTGATCGTGAAGGCGAATCCCTGGGGAAGGATGAAAAGGAGCAGAAGAAGCGGGGAAAAGGCAAACCCCAGCTCTGGCTTATCCCAACCGATGGAGGTGAGGCGCGTCAACTCACCTTTACGCAGCATGGTGCTTCTAATCCTGTCTGGTCACCCGATAGTAAACGCCTGGTGTTTGATGCGGAGGTCGGCCCGGCAGACGAAGAAACCGAAGATGGCAAACCATTGCCCAAAGTGCGTGTCATCGATAGACTTTGGTATCGGCTCGATGGTGTCGGTTTCATTCATGATAAACGCCATCACCTCTTCCTGGTCGATATTGCCGGTGGTGAGCCGCAACAGCTCACCGGTGGAGACTGGGATGATACAGACCCTGCCTGGTCTCCTGACGGAACACGCGTTGTCTTTGCCTCCAGTCGCGCCGAGGACCGCTGGCGTTTACCTTGTCCCGATGTCTATACCCTGGCCATTAGCAATGGGAAAGCTGGTGAACTGCGCTGTCTGACTGATGGCTCGCTGGCATGCGGCGTGCCATCCTGGTCGCCCGATGGTAAAACCATCGCCTTTTTGGGGTCGCTCAAGCTACGTTCAGGTGGTCATGTTGACCTCTACACAATCCCCACCTCTGCTGAGCAAGGTTCGGCTACATGTCTGACCCAGGGATTTGAGGGCAGCTTCCAGGATTGGACCAATAGTGATATCGGTGACGAGCATCTCGCACCTGCTCCTGCCTGGTCAGGCGATGGCAAAACGCTCTACGCGCTCGCCAGCCACCGGGGCGCATCCCGCGTCTTCGTTGTATCAAGCAATGGTGCTGCTGCGCAACCGCCGACGCTCACACCCGGCGATGTACATGTGCGCGACTTGAGCATCGATCGATCCGCCAGCAAGATGGCCTTGCTGATTGGAAGCCCAACACAAGTGCAGGAAGCTTTTGTGCGCTCGACTGCGCCGGCGGGTGAATTGCGCCGCCTGACGGCTTTCAACGATGCTTTGCTCGGTGAGATCATGTTATCGACTCCAGAGTATATGCCTTATGCTGGCGCTGACGACTGGCCAATGGATGGTTGGGTCATGAAACCGCACGCTTTTGATCCATCCAGGAAATACCCGCTGATAGTAGAGGTTCATGGAGGCCCTGCAACACAATACGGCTATGGTTTTTTCCATGAGATGCAGCTGTTGACGGCGGCAGGTTATGTTGTGCTCTATACGAATCCGCGCGGTAGTCTCGGCTATGGCCGGGATTTTTCGCTGGCCGTACGAGGTGCATGGGGCGAGAAGGATTCACTGGATATCCTGGCCGGCGTTGACGCATTGGTGCAGAAAGGCTACATTGACGAGCAGCGTATAGGTGTCACGGGTGGCAGCTATGGCGGCTTCATGACGAACTGGCTGGTTGGTCATACCAACCGCTTCAAGGCGGCTGTAACAGACCGCAGTGTTACCAACCTCGCCTCTGACTTTGGCTCTTGCGATTTTGGTTGGACCTTTGCCGATGATGAACTGGATACGACGCCGTGGGAAGACCTCGACCGTTACATGCGCATGTCGCCCATCACATACGTGAAGGACATCCACACCCCCCTGCTCATTCTTCATAGCGAGCAAGACCTGCGCTGTAGTATCGAGCAGGCCGAGCAACTCTTTGCTTCCTTGAAGTACCTGGGGCGCGAAGTGCTGTTTGTGCGTTTTGAAGGTCAGAGTCACGGGCTGTCTCGTGGTGGTCATCCAAAGCTGCGCCTGGAGCGTCTGCGCCATATCCTGGGCTGGTTCGAAAAGTACCTGGCGTAATCTAAACTACGATTGCTATGGCTGTAACATCCCGACCTTATTACTGGCAGCCTCGGTGAACCACAAAGTATTATGAGCTCCGATCACCACACCCAGGGGCAAGCTGCTGCTTGTCGGAATGGCGTAGTAAATGAAGCGGTTTGCCGCGACATCGAGGCGAGCAATCACATTTTCCGCTGCAATGGTCACCCATACCTGGCCTGTGGAGGTAATGGCAAGCCCATAGAGTCCGCTGCTAGATGGAGCATAATACGGAGTGAATTTACCGGTGTTTGGATTGAGGCTCAGCAGCAGGCCAGAGGAGAATGAGGTAATCCAGATAGTACCCCGGGGGTCGCTGGCGATCTCCATAAGTGGTGCGGCTAATCCCTGTGTCGTAAAATAGCTGATCTGGCCTGTGGCCGGGTCAAGTCGCCCAACGTGGTTTGTGCTGGACTCCGTAAACCAAACCATGCCCTGCGGATCGACAGCCACTCCATATGGATTGAGGGCCTGCGCACTCTTCTTGGCCGAGAGCGGGTATTGCTGGATGTGGCCGCTGCGTGGATCGAGTCTTCCAACAGCGCCGGCATTCAATTCAGTGAACCAGACATTACCATGTTTATCAAGCGCGAGGTCATTTGGGGCGCTCGGCAGCGTGAGAGTCTTGCCAGGATTGCCTGGATCGGCTACTGCGAGCGTAGGTAACGGGTAGGTCTGGAATTGCCCGGTAGCGGGGAAGTAATGGCCAATATAGTTGGCGTACTGCTCGGCAAACCAGACCGTATCATCGGGTGCAACTTCTACGCCCATAACACCGAAGAGTCCATGCGGCGGCGTAATCTGCTGAAATTTCTGGGTGTGTGGATCGAAGACAGCCAGGTAATTGCGACTCATCTCGCCGAACCAGATACGTCCTGCATGATCAATAGCTGGCCGCATCAGCCCGCTGTTGTTTTGTGGTAGGGGATACTCTTTAAAATTTCCTATAGCCATCATTGATGGTGTGATGGCCGGCTGTGAATGCGCAGTTGCGGTATCAATAGGGCCAGTAGTAGGTGAAGACGTGAATGAATCACCACAGGCTGCAAGCAGTAACGTAAGGAGTAGGAAAAAAACGAGATACGTTAAGCGTTTCATAAGTATCGATCCTGCAATATTGTGCTGATGATCATGAACCATCTTCTCTCTATTATTATACGAGCATAAGATTGGCCTTTTACAAATTCATACAACATGGGTTACGCCGCCCTTTTACTCTACGGCAACCCCCAGTACACCTTCATCCACCAATTGCTCCAGGTGTGCTTTGACCAGCGTGTTTTGCCAATCGCGTTGTGGATGGTCAGGCAGACCATCTAGCTCGACGCGTAGGTAATTATCGGTCAGGCCTTCCCAACGGCCATGTTTGTAGCTTTCGATGAGTACCTGTACGGTTTCACCCAGGAACTGCTGGCGGAAGCGCCGTCCATCCTGCTCATTCAGCTGAAGCAGGCGTTCGCTGCGGGCTTTCTTGACCTCTTCTTTGATGTGTCCTTTCATACGCGCTGCGGCTGTGCCCTGTCTTGGCGAGAAGCGGAAGACGTGCGCTTTGGCAAACTGCAATTCTGCGGCAAGCTGGTAGGTCTGCTCAAAATCGTTATCGCTCTCGCCTGGGAAACCGGTGATAATATCCGTGCTGATGGCGATACCCGGGACAAGTCGCTTAGCCGTCGTGACGATGCTTTGGTAACGGGCGCTGTTATAGCGACGTGCCATACGCCGCAGTATGTAATCCGACCCACTTTGCATGGGTAAGTGGAGATGGCGGCACATGCGCGGATCGTCCCACAGTTCCAGCCACTCCAGGCGGAAATCTTCGGGTTCCAGTGAGGAGACCCGAATACGAGCAATACCCGTTTCGCGCAATAGTGCGGCAATCAGGTCACCGAGGTCGCGCTTTTCATCGTCATCAGGGTGATAGTCCCCCAGGTGAATGCCTGTCAGTACAATTTCCTGGAAGCCTGCGCGTACTTTGCGCTGCACATGCTCCACAACCGATGTGATGCTGCGGCTGCGTGACTGTCCACGTACGTAAGGAACGATGCAGTAGGTACAGCGGTTATCACAGCCATCCTGTACTTTCATCTGGACACGAGTACGTGAGAGCAGCCTGGGACCGATTGTTCCGCTTACGGGCGTTCCATCGCTGACCAGCGCGAAATGAGAGGGGTTATCCGGCTGTGGCTCTTCGTCCATCCCGTACAAGGGAAGAGGTCCATCGCTGCCGATATGCTGCGCATCTAGTTGCAACATTGGCAAGAAGCGGCTCTGTTCTGTATGTTCAGAAGAGAGGATGCCCGTCTCTGGGGGTTGCGCTCCAGTGATGGCAGGGTGGTTACAGCGCTCCTGGATGACCTCGACCAGTGACCCTTTGCCGCTGTTGCCCACGACGAGATCAACACCGGGCAGCGCCGCAACAGCCTGGGGGTTTATCTCCGCGTAACAGCCCGTGACTACCAGGAGAGCCTCTGGATGGCGGCGGCGAGCCTGGCTGATCATCTGGCGCGAACTGCGGTCGCCCAGGTGCGTCACGGTGCAGGTGTTGACGATGTAGACATCTGCGATTTCACCGAAATCGCGCTGCACAAAGCCAGCCGTGCTCATTTGTTCGCTGATGGCTTCGCTATCGGCCTGATTCACCTTGCAGCCGAGTGTGGCGACTGCAAAAGTTGTCGCTGGCGATGAATGGTCTTGCATATATTTCTCAGGTCTTCTTGGTATGTCCCCAATTGTAGTG
>WNEZ01004081.1_pt1 | contig 22065 bp, 17 predicted proteins | sample 5400521 | NCBI WGS metagenome assembly WNEZ01 (sample SAMN13153339, study PRJNA577476) | soil metagenome | isolation source: 120 cm saprolite under Douglas fir tree site 2 hole 1 replicate 1 | place: USA:California | collected 2015-04-18 | reverse complement strand
GGGAACAGCTGCGACAGCCCTAAAGAGATGGCGAGCAGTCCTGCCGCCTGCGGGGCAAGGTCCAGACGATCCGTGTCCGCCCCGCGGACGATAACCGCCAGCTCGTGCAAGGCCGGATCAGTCAAGCGGTACTTCTGCAGGAAGGCATCGAAGCTGCACAAAGGCCCATCGTGAGAAAGCTCCACACCTTCGACATCGTACGGGATCGCATTGAGCTCGGTGGCGCGGGCGCGGACCTCGGCAGGTGGTGCAAAGAGAAACTCTCCCTGCGGGTCGATGAACCGTGTTATTAGCCACGGGCATGCGACGCGATCGATTTTCGGATGCTCACGAGTAATCCATCGCATAGAAGCCTCGGCGCTGCATGAACGCATCGCGGTTGACTATAACAAGTGTATCATCGATCGTTCGAGCGGGCGAGGACATCAATTCACTACACCGAGATCGGGGGCGTTGTATGAAGATGACGATGAAGGAGTGGCTTGTTGCGGTTCTCGCCGTCGCGGCAGTGTGTTGGGGGACCACGCTCGCGGCCCAGGACAAAGAGGCGGCAAAGGCAGCACTGAGCGCTCGCGTGTCCCTCGAGCGTGGTCTGTCGGTGAGCGCGAGTCACGGGCGGCCGATTTCCGCGAAATTCGAGATGGAAGACGGCAAATTACAACTCTCGGTTTATACGGCGACGACTGGAAGATTCTTCGAGGTGGTCGTCGACCCCAGCAGCGGTGCGGTCATCAAGACCGAGCCGATTGGAGAAGGCGAAGATTACACCGCCGCACAGAGCCAGAGTGCGGCGATGGCCAAGGCGAAGGTCTCGCTGCGGGCCGCTGTGCAGAGAGCCTTGCGAGGCAACGCCGGCTTTCGCGCAGTCAGCGTCACCCCATCGTTGAAGGATGGCCGCGCCGTTGCCGAAGTCGCACTCGCGAAGGGCGAGGAGCTCAAGACTGTTTCGGTGCCGTTGTAACGACTGCCAGGTGCGCGATCGAAAACGACGACCGTCGGTCATTCTTGCGGTTCATCGTCGCCGACCCACTCATCGAAGCCGCCGAACTCACGCCCGATCCGCTCGAACTCGCGATCCGTATTCATGCTGCGTAGGGCTGGCGGCAGGAACTCGTGAAGCAGGAATTGGCTCCTGATTTGCAGCAAGCCACTGGACGGTTAGCGGGTCCTTCGCGGCGGTCACCTTCCGCAGCCGTACCATGTCGAACAACACATTGCTAAGTTAGGGACTCGGTTGGAGGCGCTCCGTGGTCTCGGTTTTGGCACCACCATTGGCACCCACGGCGTAGACCTGTCGACCGATGCGGTAACTCGTTGTTGCAGCACTACGCCACCGTAGCTCAGTGGTAGAGCTCTCGATTCGTAATCGAGCGGTCGTCGGTTCAAATCCGACCGGTGGCTCTCTCCCGTGCGATTCTCTCTCCGCCTCGGCGCGCTCACCACTGCATGTTGGTTGTGGGCGCCGCTCGTGCGAGCGCAAGAACCAGCCCAACCGGTCCCACCCTGTCCCCAGCGCTGGATCTACCAACCACCACCGACGACCGCTTTCATCGCTCCGCCGTTCGTGAGCGACTCGGCGGGTGATTTCTTCTGGTGGGAGCAGACGCGGACTCCCGAGCTCGTCTCGGTGCGTGACGGGAAGACTCGCTGGCGCCGGCAGCTAAGCAAGACCAAATGGCCGGGGCTGTTGAGTCCGGCATTGCTGACCGACGACTTGCTGCTCGTCGTATTCGGATCGACGGTCGAGGGCCGCCGCACATCAGATGGCCGGCTCGTCTGGTCCCGCGATCTCCGAGCCGGAGCGAGGCTGGCGAAGGACGCCGAGCTGGAGTCCGGTCCGGTGGCGCGCGTGGGTCAGGCCATGGTCATCATGACCGGCGTGAGCGCGACGGACGCCTGGCTGTCGGCCATCGACGCGAGCGGTAGACGCCTGCGGAAGACGCACATCAACGGACCGGCTGCGAGGATGGCCGCTCAGGGGCATCGTCTCTACCTGCTTCCCGCCACCTGGAGCGGCAGCGGGCCCCCGGTCATCGCCGTGGACAGCAATGGCAAAGCAGTCCCCGACGCTCGACTTCCGTTCGACATCGGCATGGTCGTGAACGGACCCGGAGAGGTCGTCTTCGATCACGAGCGCGCGGTCACCGCAGCCGTTGCCCCGATGCCGATGAACTGCCCGCCACACTCGCCCTCGTGCCACCCGCCGCCCTTCATGCTCACCGTCACGGGGTTCACGGCGGGCCAGGAACGTTGGCACCTCACATCACCTCCCGGGAGCATGCGGGTGCAGATCCTGCTGCTAAGTGATGGATCCGTACTCCTCGTCGACGACAAACGCGTCGGGAGGATATCGCCCGACGGCGTGCTCAGTCCCTTGTGCACGCTTCCGGTCGAGCGGTACAGGTCCATCGCCGGACTCGTGCACGGCGATTTGGTGGTCGCGTATTTCGACAGTGTGGCTGCGTACACGCTCCCTGGCGCGCCACAGCTGGCAACCACAGGCTGGGTGATGCGGGGCGGGGGGCCGGCGCAGGACTGGGCGGTACGCCCAGCTCCTCCGGCGCCGTTTGTCCCATTTCCAACCGGGATAGCGGATCGAGCCGGACGAGTGGCCTACGTCCAGACCGATGCCGGCGCGACCATGGCGTTGAACCTCGCCGATGGGGCGGTGCGGTGGCGCACACGGACGCCGGCACGACCGGCGGGGATCTGGAATGGTCGGGTTGTTGTCCTCGAGCAGCGCGATACGCTCGCAGGCACACTCCAGGTAATGCAGCTCGATCCGGTGACCGGTGCGGAGTTGGGGACCTCACAGCTCATCCCGCTGAGCCCGTTCCCTGACTGGGCCCACCCCACGCTGGCGCCTTGGGGTTCGCCCCTGATGACCGACGTGCGCATCGAGGGTGACCGAGCCCGCGTCACCTGGGATATCGCCATCAACGGGTGGCCGGGTGGCGCGACGATACGACCTTACAGCATCTCCGGAGTTGCGGATGTGGACCTGACCAGCGGGGCGGTTTCCCTCGCTCCGACCGAGCGTGTGGAGGGGCCGAAACCTATCTCGAACGGTTGGTATCCGTCTGCGATCGTCCTCGGTGGTCGCAGGTTCAGGCTCTCTTACGCCGCGACCGCCACACTCACCGCTACGGATGCCAGAAACGGCAAGAGGCTTTGGGGAAGGCGACTCTGGAGTATCGCGGTCGCCGAGCGTGTCGGGGTCCCGCCGCCCTAAGCCTCCGCCGTCAGCGTCACCTTGAATCCCTTCGCCTTCAGACTCGCCGCGAGTCCGCTCTTCTCGACCGACTTCATGTAGGCCTCGTCCGGATCGATCACCTTCTTCTCCACGAGCTCGAGCAGGGCATCGTTCAATGTCAGCATACCGAGCTTCTTACTCGTCTGGATGATCGAGGGTATCTGGAACGTCTTGCCCTCGCGGATCAGGTTCGAGATCGCCGGCGTGGTCAACAGGATCTCGCGCGCGGCGATGCGCCCACCGGCGATCTTCTTGCACAACGTCTGCGAAATCACGCCTTTCAGCGACTCCGACAACATCACGCGGATCTGCGCCTGCCGGTCGGCGGGGAACTGATCGATCATCCGGTCTACCGTCGACGCCGCCGTCGTGGTGTGCAGGGTCCCGAACACGAGGTGCCCCGTCTCCGCCGTCTCGATGGCGATGGCGATCGTCTCGAGGTCGCGCATCTCGCCGACCAGTACGATATCGGGATCCTCACGCAGCGCGGCCCGCAACGCCATCTTGAAGCTGTCGGTGTGCACGTGCACCTGGCGCTGCGTGATGAGACACTTCTTGTTCTCATGCACGAACTCGATCGGATCCTCGATCGTGATGATATGATCGGTGCGCGTGCGGTTGATGAGGTCGACCAGCGCGCACAGCGTCGTGGACTTGCCCGATCCCGTCGGTCCCGTGATGAGCACCAGCCCTTTCGTGAGATAACAGAGGCGCTGTACTTCATCGGTCAGGCCCATCTCTTCGACCGTCACGACTTTGGCAGGAATCACGCGGAAGACAGCGACCGGGCCCTTGCGGTCCCGCGCGGCGTTGACGCGGAAGCGCGCGACGCCGGTGATTTCGTAGGCGAAATCGGTGTCGCCCGTCTCCTTCCACTCGCCGCGGTTGCGTTCCGGCATGATCGACAGAACCAGCAACTCCAGATCATTGACGCTCAACGCGGTGCCGTCCTGGCGCCGGATCTCGCCATGCGTGCGGAACAGCGGCGGTTCACCCACACGGAGGTGCAAGTCCGAGCTGCCGGACTGGACCAGCGCACGCAGGAGTTTGCCCAGCCTCTGCTCGGCCGCCTTGTACTCCGACGACGCGAATTCACTGGGGAGGGCGCTGGGCGCACCCCGCGCTTCTGCAGGCGGTGGGCTGTCCACCATGGGCGCGGCCGCGATCACCGAAGCTCGCGGCGGGCGCGGCGGCGGCGCGGCGGGCTTGGCAGCTGGACGGACGGCCGTGACTTCGGTCTGGGCCGCAGGTTCGGAAGGAGCCGTCTGTTCCTGAGAGGTTCGCCGGATCGCGGAAATGACCGCCGTCAGCCGGCCTGACTCGGGCACGATTCGCACGCGCACCAGGCCCTTGCTGGCCGCGTAGTCGAACTCGGTCTCCGAGTGCTGGTCGATCTTGTCCGCCGCTTCCGGGGGCGCCACTTCGACCATCAGCGCGTAGATGTGCTGGTCAGTGAGCGGCTGTTTGGAGACTTTGCGCGGCTTGCCGTCCTTCACGAGCGTGACAGGCTCATCGGGCAGCAGGTAGAGCTGGTCCGCGCGCTCGCGCAACATCACATCCACGAAGGGGTCCAGCCGTGCCGGCATGAATCAGTCCTCAGGACGCGCGAAGAGCACCTGCGCGCGATTGACCAGGTGAATTTCGTCGGTGGTGCTGACGGCGAAAAACGGCTCGCTCGTCGCGTTCAAATAGTCGAGCAGTCTCGAATGGTGTTCCGGCAGCTCGATCGTGACCCATCCGCTCAAGTGCGAGCCGTCGGCGAGCGTGACCTCGAGCCGGCCGGTCCGCGCCGCGGACATTCGCGCCGGGTCTTCGGACGCGGTCGTGCGAGGAATGGTGAGCGTCACCGTCCGTGCTTTCGTGACGAGGAGAATCGCCCCCCCCGGCCCCCCCGCTCCGTCGTTCTTCGGGCGGAACGGAAAGAATCCCTCCGCGCGATTCAGCATGTCGAGCGGGGTTTCCGAGCCGGCATGCTGCGGCACCCGCTCCATCACGTAGATCTCACCCTCGCGGCGCCCGCCCGCCGTCAACAGCAGCGTTGCAGACACGGCGACGCGCGGCATTGAAAAGCCGCTGCTCACCGGCCCTTACACTGCACGGACAGGGGAGCGTGGTTACCGCACGCAATCGTCTCGTTCATGCCGCTCGCGAGCGGCCCGCACGCGGTGCTGTGGGCGGTCTCTGTCGCCTCCGCAGCGGTATGGCCGGCCGCCGTCGCGCAATTCGAGCGCCCCTGAAACTCCATGCAGACGGTACACTCCTGTGTGGCCCCGGCGACGGACATATAGAAGAAGACGGCGATGATCGCGATTACGACGGCCACGGTCACTAGTGTCGAGCGCTTCATGAGCGGGAAGGATGTAGTGCACCGGAAATTCGCGCCAGAGGCCTGCATCACATAATGTGTAGGGCATGACTGGCATCGTGCGGCTCGTCATGGTCGCGCTCGTCGTGCTGGCCATCGCGCTGTTTTTTGTCGCGGCGTCCGCATGGCGCCAGCGGCGTCACCTCAGCTCGAGCGTCGGCTTTTTGGCAGGCGCCGTGTGCCTCCTGGCGGGGCTCCTCTGCGCCGCGATCACGGTCGGCGTCCGCGGCTACCGCGCGCTTACGCAGGAGGTCGTCGCCGCGACCATCAAGACGGAACCGATCGCGCCGCAGCGCTTCCGCGCGACGGTCACGCTGCCCGACGGCAGCCTGCACATGTTCGATCTCGCGGGCGATGCGGTGTACGTGGACGCGCACGTGCTCAAATGGCGCCCGCTCGCGAACATGCTGGGTTTACAGACAGCCTACGAGCTCGATCGCATCGCCGGACGGTATCACACCCTGAACGATGAACAGAACCGTGAGCGCACGGTCTACTCGCTGGCCGCTGCCAAGCCGTTCGACGCGTTCGACCTCGCACGGCGCTACTGGGTCCTGCGCCCGCTCGTCGATGCCGAATACGGCTCGGCGACGTTCACTGGCGCAACCGCACAGAACGGCGGCACCTACGAAGTCCGCGTCTCCACCACCGGACTCCTGGTGAGGCCGGCCCAGCCTAGGTAACCTTCTCGCCGTGGCGGACAAGAAACCTAAAACGAACTATTCGAACGCCTGGCGCGAAGCGCGGCAGCTCATCTGGCAGCATCGGAGTCGCCTCGCGATCGGCCTGGGGTTGATGCTGGTCAGCAGGCTCGCCGGGCTTGTCCTGCCCTGGTCGTCGCGCTACCTCATCGACCAGGTCGTGGGGCAGAAACGGGCTGACCTGCTGGGCGTGATCGCGGCGGCGGTTGGCGTGGCGGCGATTGTCCAGGCGATCGCCTCGTTCGGGCTGTCGCAGATCCTCGGCGTCGCCGCCCAACGCGCCATCACGGACATGCGGAAGTCCCTACAGGCATTCGTGTTGCGCTTGCCGATCGCGTATTTCGACTCGACCAAGACGGGGATCCTCATCTCGCGCATCATGACCGATGCCGAGGGGGTCCGGAATCTGGTGGGCACCGGGCTGGTGCAGCTCGTCGGGGGACTGGTTACCGCCACGATCGCGTTAGGCGTGCTGTTCTGGTTGAACTGGAAACTGACGACGCTGTCGATTCTCATTCTCGCGCTGTTCGGTGGCGGGATGGCGTATGCGTTCGCCAAACTGCGCCCGCTGTTCCGCGAGCGTGGCAAAATCAACGCCGAGGTCACCGGCCGTCTCGCCGAGACGTTGGGCGGGATTCGGATCGTGAAGGCGTACCGGTCGGAGCGCGGTGAGCGACTGGTGTTCGCGCGCGGGGCGCACCGGCTGTTCCGCAATGTTGCCACGACGATGACCGGCGTCTCAGGCGTCGGCGCCTTCGCTCAGATCGTGATCGGCGCGATAGCGGTCGTCATGATTCTCATCGGCGGACGCTCGGTCCTGGCACAATCGATGACGTTGGGGCAGTTCGTCCAATACGTCTTTTTTGTGGGACTCGTCGCGCTGCCCCTGATCAACATCGCGTCCATCGGCACGCAGATCACCGAAGCGTTCGCGGGACTCGACCGGATTTATGAGCTGCGCCGCATGACCACCGAGGACGCCGACGACGCGAAGCGGGCGCCGCTCGGCGTGTTGCGCGGCGATGTGGCGTTCGATCATGTGATCTTCGCGTACAAGCCGGGCGTGCCTGTCCTCAAGGACGTGTCATTTCGCGCGCCCGCGGGCTCGACGACCGCGCTCGTCGGGTCGTCCGGATCCGGCAAGAGCACACTGATCGGTCTCGTGCTCGCATTCAATCGGCCGGAGCAGGGCCGCGTGCTCGTGGACGGCCGCGACCTGGCGTCCGTGCCGTTGGCGGACTATCGCACGCAGCTCGGTGTGGTGTTGCAGGACAACTTCCTGTTCGACGGCACGATCGCGGAGAACATCGCGTTCGCCCGGCCGCATGCGTCGCGGCAGGAAATCGAGGAAGTGGCGCGCATCGCGCACTGTGACGAGTTCATCGAGCAATTCGATGACAAGTACGACACGATCGTCGGCGAGCGCGGCGTGAAGCTGTCCGGCGGCCAGCGCCAGCGCATCTCTATCGCCCGGGCGATTCTCGCCGATCCGCGGATCCTGGTGCTCGACGAAGCCACCTCGAGTCTCGATTCAGAAAGCGAAGCCAAGATCCAGGACGGATTGCGCGCCTTGCGCCACGGCCGGACGACGTTCGTGATTGCGCACCGGCTGTCGACGATCCGCAGCGCGAATCAGATCCTGGTGCTCGAGGGCGGCAAGATTGTCGAGCGCGGGACGCACGAGGAGCTGCTGGCGGCTAACGGGCGCTACCGCCAGCTCTATGATAAGCAGTACAATTTCGAGCGGGACCGGTTCATTAATCCGGGCGAGGATTTCACGCCGGAGCCAGAGGAAGGGGGAGTTCCGGTGACGCCCATTACACCGCCGACTCGGCTCTAAGCCTCGAGGCTCAAGCCCTCAGAAAAGTTGCAACGCGCCAAGTTGCGAAGTGGCTTCCAGGTTCAAGCTGTAGCCGCAAGGAAAGGCTCTCCGGCGCACGGATTTGGTCCAGCCAAGTGGATCGCGATGGCTAATCTAGGGCGTGGGTCACTTCAAGAAATTGAAAGCCTGGGAGCACGCGCGAGCGCTCGCCATCCTTTCCAAGCCGTTGATTGAGCGCCTGCCAGCCACGGAGCGCAGTGGTCTCGGCGACCAATGGCGCCGTGCGTCGTCGAGTGTCGTCCTCAACATCGCTGAGGGCGCCAGTCGCCGTGGCGCAAAAGAGTTCCGGAAGCACTTAGACATCGCACGATCATCGCTAGATGAAGTCGAAGCGATTATCGATCTCGCCGTTGGTCTCGAATATCTATCGCGCGAGGACGTTGCAAAGGTGGGCGCGGTCCGAGACGAATGCGCTCGTACGGTATTCGGTCTGATTCGGAAGCTCGGTATTCCTATAAACTCGTAGCTTGAGGCGTGTAGCCACTTCGCAACTTGGCGTGTTGCAACTTCTCTTGCGGCTCCTTACTTCCGGCTAGGAGCCCAATTCGCAGTATGGAACTCCGCGGAACGGGGCGCCAACTCGCCTTTTCCCGCGACATAGTCCTTCCAACTTACGGTTCCGTATCCGTTCGGCACCCGCTCCATCGTAATGCAGTCCTGCACCGGACATACGGCGGCGCACAGGTTACACCCCACGCAGGCTTCTTCGATGATCTCCACGACCGGCCCGCCATTATCGCGCGGCAATCGCCGGATCGCCTGATGCGCGCCGTCTTCGCACGCCGTCCAGCACAGCTCGCACTTGATGCACTTGTCCTGATCGATGTGGGCCAGGAGATGGTAGTTGAGATCGAGATCTTCCCATTTCGCGACGCGCGGCAGCGCGCGCCCGCGGATGTCCGCGATGGTCCGGTGGCCGCGCTCGTCCATCCAGTTCGAAAGGCCGTCGATCAGGTCTTCCACAATGCGGAAGCCGTAATGCATGACCGCCGTGCAGACCTGCAGCGTGCCCGCGCCGAGGGCGATGAACTCGGCCGCATCTCGCCAGGACGCAATGCCGCCGATCCCGGAAACCGGCACGGTGACTTTGGGATCGCCCGCGACGGCGGACACGAGGTGCAGCGCGATCGGTTTGACCGCCGGGCCGCAATAGCCGCCATGACTCGACTTCCCGGCGACGGAAGGTTGCGGCTCGACGATCTGGCAGGTGTAGTCGGGAACCTGGCCGACCGCGCTGCCCATGCCGCGTTCGCTCATGCCGTGTGGGCAGCCGAAGTTGAGCTCGATCCCATCGGCGCCGGTGTCCTGCGTCTGCTTGACCATTTCATGCCATGCTTCGCGTTTTGACTCCACCATCAGTGAGGCAACACATGCATGCTTTGGATAATTGCGCTTGACCTCGGCGATCTCTTTCAGATTGTCGGCAATCGGGCGGTCGCTGATGAGCTCGATGTTGTTGAAGCCCATCATGCGCGTGGCGCCGAGGTCGACGGAGCCGTAGCGGGAGAAGACGTTGATGATCGGCTCGCCGATCGTCTTCCAGACCGCGCCGCCCCAGCCCTCGTCGAATGCCTTGGCGACCTGGCCGTAGGTGTTCGTCGGCGGGCCGGACGCGAGCCAGAAAGGGTTCGGGCTTCGGATGCCCGCGAAGTTCGTTCGAAGATCAGCCATAGGTCAGCCTTTCGTGAATCTGCTTGGCGGCCTGCACACCTTCTGCCGCCGCATTCACAATCTCCGCTCCCCCATTCGCACAATCTCCTCCCACAAACACCTTCGGATGGTCGCGCGGAATCGCGAGATCATCGCGCTCGCCCTGTCCGATCGCCACGATCACCATATCACACGGGATCACTTCGCTGCCCTGCGGCGTGCGCACCTCCACCCCGGCGGCCGCGCCGTTGCCGTTGCTCACGACGCGCTGCGGCGCCGCCTGGAATCGGAATCCACAGCCATCGCGTTTGGCGAGCTCGTACTCGTAGTGATAGCACGGCATATCGGCCTCGCCACGCCGGTAGACGATTGTCGCCGTCGCGGCGCCGAGCCGTTTGGCCTGCGTGACCGCGTCGATTGCCGTGTTACCTGCGCCGATTACGACGACGCGTTGGCCGACGGGCGTATCGCGATACGGATGCGTTTTCAGGTGCTCGATAAACGTCAACGCATCGATCACGCCGGGCAGGTCCTCGCCCGGAATCCCCAGCCTCTTGGTGCTTCCCAGTCCGACGCCGACGAAGACGGCATCATACTCTGTCAGCAGTTCCTCGATCGACTCCACCGTCACGCCCGTTCTGAGCTCGACGCCGAGATCGAGAATGTCCTGCACCTCGGCGAGCGCGACATCGGCTTTGAGCTTGTACTCGGCGATGCCATAGGTATTGAGGCCGCCCGGTTGTGATTTCGATTCGAACACCGTGACGGCATGGCCAAAGCGCCGCAGCTCGCGTGCGCAGGACAGGCCCGCAGGGCCCGCGCCAACGATGGCGACGGTCTTCCCGGTTGGCGCACCGGGCTCGAACAGCTTGAGCTTGTGCTCGAGGACGTAGTCCGTCGCGTGGCGTTGCAGTAAGGCGATCTTGATCGGCTGTTCGTCCCTGTCATTCAGCACGCAGGCTCCCTCGCACAGTACTTCCACCGGACAGGCGCGCGCGCAGGAATGGCCGAACGGATTGGCTTCGAGGATCACGCGCGCCGAGCCGCGCAGATTGCCGGTTGCGATCTTCTTGATGAAGGCCGGGACGTCGATGTGGGTCGGGCAGGCGATGGTACAGGGCGCGTCGTGACAGAAGAGACATTTGTTTGCTTCGAGCAGCGCGTAGTCGTTCGTCAGCGGCGGCGCGATGTCCGCGAAGTTGCGCTCGAGCTGCTGCGCGCTGAGCGCGGGCTCAGTCACCGGCGCCCACTCCGACATCGATGTCGCGCAACGCCGCGGCCTTCGTCAGCCGCATGCCGGCGACGTACACGACGGCCGCAATTAGGAACCCGACGAACCACGCCCAGTTGTAGAGACTGGCGCCCACCCCGGCGATCGGCCGACCGGTGACCGCGGCGATAAAGCCAGGCAGGCTGGGCGCCACGCCAAGGAGAAAGGCGCCAACGGCGATCCAGTTGGTTCCATGTCGGTACTCATAGACGCCACGGCGGCGATACAGGTCGTTGACGACGAGCTGACCGCCGCGCACGGCGAAATAGTCGGCGATCATGATGCCGGCGATCGGGCCGAGCAAGGCGCCATAGCCGATGAGCCACGTGAAGATGTACGCGGCGGCGTCATTGTAGAGCCGCCACGGCATCATCACGATCCCGATGACGGCCGTAATCATGGCACCCTGCTTGAAGGTGATCTTGTGCGGCGCGACGTTCGAGAAGGCGTTCGCCGGCGCGACGATGTTTGCGGCGATATTGGTCGTCAGTGTGGCGACGGTGAGACCCGCCATCGACAGGATGATCATCAGCGGCCCGCCGATCCGTGCGAGCAGCGCGACCGGATCGGCGATGCGCGTTCCGAAGATCACCATCGTCGCGTTGGTGACGGCGGCGCCGATGAAGGCGAAGAGGGCCATCGTGGCCGGAAGCCCGACGGCCTGGCCGACCACCTGATCACGCTGACTCCGCGCGTAGCGCGAAAAATCGGGGATCGAGAGCGCCATCGTTCCCCAGAATGCCACCGCGGACGTGAGGCCCGCGCCGAAGACAGTGGCGACCGCCGGACGGCTGGACGGCCCGACGGCCGGCGGATTCTGGAGCATCGCTCCCAGACTACCCGAGCGCACCCAGGCCCACACGAAGAGCGCCGCTCCAACAACAAGCAGAAAGGGCGAGCCCCAGGTCTCCAGGAACTTGATCGAATCCATACCTCGGAGCACGATCCAGACGTTCATCGCCCAGAACAGCATGAAGCAGAGCAACTCACCGGTGTTGAGCCCGACGAAGGCCGGCAGGAATTGCGGCAGCGTGGCGATGCCGGGCCACATCGCTTCGAACAGCTTGTAGATCGCCCAGCCGCCGATCCACGTCTGGATGCCGAACCATCCGCAGGCGACCAGCGCGCGAAGAATGGCCGGGATGTTCGCGCCGTGGACGCCGAATGACGCGCGCGCGAGGACGGGGAAGGGAATGCCGTAGCGCGTGCCCGCGTAGGAATTCAGCGCGATCGGAACCAGGACGACGACGTTTCCCAGGACCACGGCGCCCACGGCCGCCTGCCAGGTCCAGCCCTGATCCACGAGTCCCGACGCCAGCGTGTACGTCGGGATACAGATCGCCATCCCGATCCACAGCGACGCGATGTGCCACCAGTTCCAGGTGCGTCGATCCGGGGAGACCGGCAGCAGGTCTTCGTTGGCGAGTGGAGTCCGCGCCGGCAGCGTCACTTGACCTCGGCGAGCGCGCGCTCCAACCGCTTGCAACCGTCATCGATGTCCGACTTGCTGATGAGCATGGAGGGCGCGATCCGCAGCACGTTGCCGTAGAGTCCGCCCTTGCCGATCAACAGGCCCTGCTTTTTCGCCGCTTCCAGCAACGCGGTGGTCTTCTTGGGTGACGGCTCCTTGGTCTTGCGGTCTTCAACGAGCTCGATGCCCTGCATGAGGCCCATGCCGCGCACATCGCCGATGAATGCGAATCGTTTCTTGAATTCTTCAAGGGCATCACGCAACTGCGCACCGCGCACCGCGGACCGCTGTGGCGTGTTCTCGCGCTCCATCACGTCCATCGTGACGTCGACCGCGGCCATCGAGATCGGGTTGCCGCCGAACGTCGACAGGGACAAACCGGTGAAGGCATTGGCGACTTCTTCCGTCGCGATCGTCGCGCCGACGGGGAAGCCGTTGGCGATCGACTTGGCGAACGTCATGATTTCCGGTTCCACGCCCCAGTGCTCGATGCCGCACCACTTGTCGCCCGTGCGGCCCCAACCGGTTTGCACCTCGTCGCAGATAAAGATGGCGCCGTACTTGCGCACGATGCCGACCGCGATCTCGAAATACTCTTTGGGCGGCGTGATGAATCCGCCCGCACCCTGAATCGGCTCCGCCATGAAGGCGGCGGGGCGGCCATTCGTTTCGGTCTTGATCAGATCCTCGATGTCCTGCGCGCAGCGGATGCCGCAATCGGGATACTCGAGTCCCATCGGGCAGCGGTAGCAGTAGGGGGACAGCGCATGCTTGATGCCGGCGATCTGAGTCGGCAGGACTCGCCACGGTTGCTGTCCCGTGATCGCGATCGCCCCCTGGCTGCGGCCTGCGTAGCTGTGCCGCAGGACGATGATCTCCTGTTGGCCCGTGTAGATCTTCGCCAGCATGACCGCGGTCTCGTCCGCTTCAGTCCCGCTCGTCGTGAAGAAGCTTTTCTTCAGCTTGCCCGGCGTGATCTGCGTCAGCCGCTCGGCGACGCGGACTTGCTCTTGAGTGGGGTAGACGCTCGAGGTGTGCACGAGCCGCGCCACCTGATCCTGGATGCGCTTCACGAACTCGGGATGCGAATGCCCGATGCCGGCCGTGAGAATCCCGCCGAAGAAATCGAGGTACTCGCGGCCGTCCAGGTCCTTCACACTCGAGCCGTGTGCTTCGGTGATGACGACCGGCTCGGCGTAGTAGTTGGCGACGCAGGGGAAGAGGAACTCCTTATGCTTCGCGCGGACAGTCGCTGAATCCATATCTCCTCAGTGTGTGGGTTGCCGCTTCAGGAACTGTCCCCGCCCGATCGTGCCGACGAACTCGCCGTCCCTCGCTTGGACCTGGCCGCGTACGGTCACCACTGAGGCGCGCCCCTTCTGCTCCCAGCCTTCGTACGCGTTGTAGTCGACCTTCGAATAACTGCATTCCTTCGAAAACTTGCCGCGATACGCCGGATCATAGACCACCAGATCCGCGTCGCTGCCCAGTTGAATGGCGCCCTTGCGGGGATACAAACCGAACAGCTTCGCGGCCTGTGTGGAACAGGCGTCGACCATCGCCTGCAAGCCCATCCGGCCGGGCACGACGCCACAGGTGTGCACCAGATCGATCCGCTCCTGAACCGACGGAATGCCGTTGGGAATCTTCGTGAACGCGTCTCTCCCCATCTGTTTCTGGTCAACGCGGAACGGCGCATGATCGGTGGCGATCGTGCTGATGTCCCGCGACTTCACGGCACTCCAGAGCACATCCTGATTGGCTTTCGCCCTGAGCGGTGGCGACATGACGTACTTCGCGCCTTCGAAGTCGGGTCGTTCGGCGTAGGTCTCGTCCAACACGAAGTGAGGGATGACGGACTCGATCCACACATTCACCCCGCGTGCTCGCGCGGCGAAGGCGGCGCGGACGGCCGGCTCACACGACGTATGCACGATGTAGACGTGGGTGCCGAGCAATTCGGCGAATGTGCAGAGGTGATGGACACCATCCGCTTCGACGATCGGCGGACGCGAAGGGCCGTGCCACTCCGGTCCCGTCTTGCCGGCGGCGAGCAGCGCTTTCTGGAGCGCGTCGATCGCATCGGCGTTTTCGCAGTGCGCGGTCACGATCACGCCGAGCTCTTTCGCGAGTTTCATGGCCGCGAACAGATGCTCATCGGACAGATTGAGCGCGCCCTTGTACGCCAGGAATACCTTGAACGACGCGACTCCGGCTTTGACGATGTCGCGAAATTGATCGCGGACTTCGCTTTCGAAGCGTACGACGGACATGTGGAAGGTGTAGTCGACCGCGGCGAGTTTTTCTGCCTTGGACTTCCACAGCTCGAAGGCTGCGAAGGGTTCATCCGTAGCGCCGGGGCAGATCATTTCGATCAGCGTGGTTGTGCCACCCGCGAGCGCGGCCTTGCTGGCCGATTCGTAGTCGTCCGCGGCGTACGTGCCCATGAAGGGCAAGTAGATGTGGACGTGCGGGTCGATGAACCCCGGAAGCACATACTTGCCCCGGGCTTCGATGATTTCCGTGCCGGGGGCGAGCACCTTCGGATCGATGCGCGGCTCGATGCGCGTGATGTGCTCGTCCTCGGCGTAAATGTCGCCGGTGAAATCCTCGGTGGGCGTGATGATCCGCCCGCCGCGAATCAGGAGCGCCATCGTGGCATCCAGCGGCGGCGAGAAGCCGAGTAGGCCTCGTACTCGGGACCGAATTTCTTGCGGAGAATGGGCTCTTCATAGAAGAGCACGAACAGGTGCGCCATGGACCAGAAGACGATCGTGTAGAGCGCGAGGCCGAAGGATCCGTAGAACATCGCGGCGCCGAGCAGCACGAGGCCCGCGCCGATGTACATCGGATTGCGGACCCAGCGATAGGGGCCGGCGATCACCAGTTTGCGTGGCGGATCAAACGGAGCGGGCGTGCCTTTGCCGACGAACGCAAACGTCAGAACCGACGCGATCGCCAGTGCCGCACCGGCGACGACCACCAACATGCCGGCGATTTGCACAGGCCCAATCACGGGCGGCCGCACGATTCCCGCTTGCGTCAGAATGCGGTCGGGGACGAACACCAGGAGCAACCCCACGAACAGGGTGCCATAGGTGAGCGCGCGAAAGAGCACGATCATTTACGGAAGCTGCTTTACCATGTCGTCGTACGTCTCGGGGCGGCGGTCGCGGAAGAACTGCCACGTGCGCCGCACTTCCTCGATCATGTCGAGATTCATCTCGGCCACTACAAGCTCGTCTTTGTCTTCACTGCCTTGCGCGAGAATGTTGCCGCGGGGGTCCACGAAATAACTCGAGCCGTAGAACTGACCGATGTTCCAGGGCGCTTCGCTGCCTACCCGATTGATGCAGCCCATGAAGTAGCCATTCGCGACCGCGTGCGCCGGCTGCTCGAGCTTCCAGAGGTACTGCGACAACCCCTTCACCGTCGCCGACGGGTTGAAGACGATTTCCGCACCGTGTAGACCGAGCAGTCGCGCGCCCTCGGGGAAGTGACGGTCGTAGCAGATGTACACGCCGATCGTCGCGTACCGCGTCTTGAAGACGGGATAGCCGAGGTTGCCCGGTTTGAAGAAGAACTTCTCCCAGAAGCCCGCGGTGTGCGGGATGTGGTTCTTGCGGTACTTGCCGAGGTAACTGCCATCGGCGTCGATGACCGCCGCCGTGTTGTAGTAGACGCCGGCCATCTCGCGTTCGTAGATCGGCACGATCATCACCATCTCATGCTTCTTGGCGAGCTTTTGCATCCGCTCGATCGTCGGCCCCGGAATCGGCTCGGCGATGTCGCACCACTTCGCGTCCTGGCTGGGGCAGAAATAGGGGCCGTTGAAGACTTCCTGCAGGCAGAGGAGCTGGACGCCCTTCTTGCCTGCTTCCTCTATATAAGGAAGGTGCTTGTCGAGCATGGCGTCCGTGATCTTGGCGACGGGCGCGTTAGCGTCGTTCAAAGGGTTCGACATTTGAATTAAGCCGCCGACAACTTTGCGCATGCCTCGACTCCCCTTAAGGGTTGGTTAACCCCGGGCTGCCAGCCCGGGGTTAACACACCCACTTACAGTTTGCTCACCACCTCGAGATAACCACCTTCTTGTCCGTATAGAACTCAATTGAGTCCTGCCCATGTGCTTTCAAGTCGCCAAAAAACGAACCCTTGGTGCCACCAAACGGGAAAAAGGCCATAGGCGCCGCGACGCCGATGTTCACACCGATCATGCTGACGCCGACACGATATCGGAATTCGCGCGCGGCTTTCCCGCTCTGCGTGAAGATCGACGTCGCATTGGCGAAGCCCGACCGCTGCACGACGTCGATCCCCTCCTCCAGGTTGCTGACGTGCGTCACCGAGGCGACCGGTCCGAAGATCTCTTCCTTGCCGATCGTCATGTCGGGCTGCACGCCGTCGAAGACCGTCGGACCGACGAAATGGCCGCGCGGATGCTTCTCGACCCTGGTCGACCGGCCATCGAGCAGCAGCGTGGCGCCGTCTTTACGGCCGGCCTCGACGTACGACAGCACGCGCTCTTTGTGCCGGGCCGAGACGACAGGGCCCATGGTGACGTCGGGCTCGAGCCCGTAGCCCAGTCGCAGGCTCTTCGCGGTTGCCAGTAACCGCTCGCGGAGCGGCTCGTACGCTTTGCCTGCGGCGACGACCACGCTGCCGGCGAGACACCGCTGGCCGGCGCAGCCGAAGAGTGACTCGCTGATGTTCGCGACGGCTCGGTCCATGTCGGCGTCGGGCATCACGATCACGTGATTCTTCGCACCGCCGAGCGCCTGCACGCGCTTGCCGTGCTTCGCGGCTTCCTGATAGACATGCTTCGCGACCGGCGAGCTGCCGACGAACGAGATGCCGGCGATTCTCGGATGCGCGAGCAGTGCGTTCACCGCGTCTTTCGCGCCGTGGACCACGTTGAGCACGCCGGCGGGGATGCCGGCCTCGTGCGCCAGCTCGACGATCAGCGTCGGCGAAAACGGCACCTGTTCGCTCGGCTTGAGGATAAAGGTGTTGCCGGTCGCGATCGCGTACGGCCAGAACCAGCAGGGCACCATCGCTGGAAAATTGAACGGTGTCACCGCCGCAAATACGCCCAGCGGCTGGCGCACGTACTCGCAGTCGATGCCGGCCGCGACGTCCTCGAGAGTCTTGCCCATCATGAGCGTCGGAATCCCGCAGGCGTGCTCGACGTTCTCGATGCCGCGGCGCACCGAGCCCCGCGCTTCGTCGAGCGTCTTGCCGTTCTCACGGGTGACCGTGGTGGCGATTTCGTCGAAGTGCTGCTCCATCAGGTACTTCAGCTTGAAGAGATAGCGCGCGCGCACGACGGGTGGGACTTCCCGCCACTTCAGGAACGCGGCCTGCGCCGCCGCGACCGCTTCGTTGACCTCGCGCGCCCCCGACAGCGGCACGCGACCGAGCATCTCGCCGGTCGCTGGATTCGTCAGGTCGAGGTAATCGGCGGCGGGCGTGACCCACTCGCCACCGATGTAATTACGAAGGGTTTTCATCCCCTTAGCCTAGGGATAGCTAAGGGCTTGTCAACTCACGAACTGAGCCTTCTCCGTCGAACCTTCCAAGGCCAGCGTCGAACTGCGACCGCCGGTGACGATCTGCGTGATCTCATCGAAATACCCGACGCCCACGAACTCCTGATGCTTGACGGCCTCGTAGCCGTCACGCTCGCCCGCGAATTCGCGCGACTGCAGATCGGCATACGCCGCCATGCCGCGGTCCTTGTAGTCCTGCGCCAGCGTGAAGATGCTGTGGTTGAGCGCGTGGAAGCCTGACAGCGTGACGAACTGGAATTTGTACCCCATCGCGCCCAGCTCTTTCTGAAAGCCCCCGAGCTGCGTCTCGCTGAGCTGACGCTTCCAGTTGAACGACGGTGAGCAGTTGTACGCCAGCAGCTTGCCGGGGAATTCCTTGTGGATCGCCTCGGCGAACTGCTTTGCTTCCGCGATATCGGGCTTCCCGGTCTCGAACCACAGCATGTCGGCGTAGGGCGCATAGGCGCGGGCGCGCGCGATGGCCGCTTCGAGGCCGTCGTTGATAACGAAGAACCCTTCCGGCGACCGCTCACCGGTACACCAGCGGCGGTCGTACTCGTCGATGTCGCTCGTCAGCAGGCCGGCGCTGTTCGCATCGGTCCGCGCGATCAGAATCGTGTCCACGCCGCACACGTCGGCCGCGAGGCGGGCGGCGATCAGCTTGGAGATGAATTCACTCGTGGGCACCAGCACTTTCCCGCCTAGATGGCCGCATTTCTTGACCGACGAAAGCTGGTCCTCGAAATGGACGCCGGCGGCGCCCGCGGCGATCATCAGCTTCATGAGCTCGTAGGCGTTCAGCACGCCCCCGAATCCCGCCTCCGCGTCCGCAACAAGCGGCACATACCAATCCACGGAGTGCTCGCCGTTCATGTGGTGGATCTCGTCGGCGCGACGCAGCGCATTCTGAATTCGACAAATGAGGTTCGGCACGCTGTCGGACGGATACAGACTCTGGTCGGGATACATCGTCAGCGCGCAATTGGCATCCGCGGCGACCTGCCAGCCGCTGATGTAGATCGCCTTGAGACCGGCCCGCACTTCCTGGACCGCCTGGTTGCCGGTGACGGCCGAGAGCGCAGCGACGTAGGGCTCTTCGCGCATGAGCTTCCACAGGCGCGCCGATCCGTGACTCGCGAGCGTGTACTGGATCGGCAGCGTGCCGCGGAGGCGGTGCACATCTTCGGGCGTGTAGCTGCGCGTGATCCCCTGCCAGCGCCGCTCGCTGCGCCACCGCACATCGAGCTCCGCGACAAACTCCCGTTTGCCGTTAGTCGAGATGTTCATAGGCCACCGAGGTGAGAAATTCAGGAAAATCCGATCCGGTCATGAGCTGATTGAAGAGATGGGCGGCGAGCTCGAATTTGCCGCCCTGCAAATGCTTCTGGTCCATTTCCTCAGCGACGATCGCTGCGACGAGCTGCTGCGTGACCGCGCGCCCATCGGAGAGGTGCGCGCCGTGCCGCACCCATTGCCACACCTGCGAGCGCGAGATCTCCGCCGTCGCCGCGTCTTCCATGAGGTTGTAGATCGGCACGCAGCCCACGCCGCGCAGCCACGATTCGAGATACTGAATCCCGACGTCCACGTTGGTGCGGAGACCCGCTTCGGTGATCTCGCCGTCCGGGACGGCGAGCAGGTCCGCTGCCGTCACGCGCACGTCGTCGCGCATGACGTGCAGCTGATTCGGGCCTGGCATCGAGGCGTCGAACACCTGCGCCGCGACCGGCACGAGCCCTGGGTGCGCCACCCAGGTGCCGTCGTGCCCGGCGCGGACCTCGCGCAGCTTGTCCTGCCGCACCTTCTCGAGCGCTGCCTCGTTCGCCGCCGGGTCGTGCTTGATGGGGATCTGGGCCGCCATGCCGCCCATCGCATGGGCGCCGCGGCGGTGACAGGTCCGAATCAGGAGATCGACGTACGACTTGAGGAAGGGACGGTCCATCGTCACGCGGGCACGGTCGGGTAGCACGAAGTCTGGGCGGTGTCTGAACTTCTTGATGAAGCTGAAGATGTAGTCCCAGCGCCCGCAGTTCAGGCCGGCGGAGTGGTCCTTCAGCTCGTGGAGGATTTCGTCCATCTCGAATGCGGCGAGAATCGTCTCGATCAGGACCGTCGCGCGAATCGTACCGCGGGAGATGCCGAGCTCGTCCTGCGCGAGGTTGAAGACGTCGTTCCAGAGGCGCGCCTCGAGGTGGCTCTCGAGTTTGGGCAAGTAGAAGTAGGGGCCCGTCCCCTTCGTGATGAGCGTCGCGGCGTTGTGATAGAAGAAGAGGCCGAAATCGAAGATGCTGGCCGAAATCGGGCGCCCGTCCACGGTCACGTGCTTCTCGTCCAGATGCCAGCCGCGCGGCCGCACCATCAGTGTGGCCGTCCGCGGCGCGAGCGTGTAGCGCTTCCCCTCGGGGCTGGTGAACTCGATGGTGCCGCGCACCGCGTCCCGGAGGTTCAGCTGCCCCTCGAGGTTGTTGCGCCAGGTAGGGGCGTTCGAGTCTTCGAAATCCGCCATGTAGACCCGCGCACCCGAATTGAGCGCGTTGATGATCATCTTGCGGTCCACGGGACCCGTGATCTCGACCCGGCGGTCCGCCAGGTCCGCGGGGATCGGCGCGACCGTCCACGACGCTTCGCGCACCGAGCGCGTCTCGCGCAGGAAGTCGGGAAGCCCACCGGCGTCGAGGCGCCGCTGCCGCTCCACGCGACGCGCAAGCAGCTCCCGGCGGCGCCCCTCGCACGCCCGCGCCAGCGCCGTGAGAAAGCGGCGCGCCTCGGCGGTCAGGATTTCGACAGACACCGGCACCAGGGGCGCGTGCACTTCGAGCCCGGCGCCCGACCTCGTTTGCGTAGGGGTCATGATCGGCAATGTGGTGGGAGGGTCCGCAGCGGCCGTGCACGACCGCTGCGGCAGCCGGCGCGGTGCCAGCGTTTACCTGGCTCCGCCTTTGCCGGCTTTTTCCCCCCGACATCTGCGTGCTGCTTCCGCCGGCTAGGCATTGCAACCGTCATGCCATGCGCGACGGTGAGCGATCCGCATGGACGACGCGGTTGGAGGACTGGAACGGTGCATGCTCCCCACGCGTGGCCGCACATTCTGTGGCAATATTACCGCACATGTGCCCCCCCCCCGCGCCCCCCGCGCCCCCCGCGCCCCCCGCGCCAGTCGCGGCCGTCGGCCGCTCCGTCCCCCGTCGCGAGGGTGTCGACAAAGTGACGGGGCGCGCGCGCTACACGGACGACATCGCGGTGCCCGGGGGGGCGTTGTACGGCCGGACGATCCGATCTACGATCGCCCGCGGCGTGATCCGCTCGATCACCTTGGACCCTGGCTTTGACTGGTCGCAGGTCGTGGTAGTGACCGCGCACGACATCCCCGGGGACAACGTCGTCCAGTTGATCCGCGACGATCAGCCCGTCCTGGCAAGCCGCGACGGGGAAGTTCGGCATCGGGAGGAGCCCATTCTGCTGCTCGCCGCCCCCAACCGGGAGCTGCTCGAGGAGGCGACTGGGCACATCAGGATCGAGTACGAGCCCCAATCCCCGGTGTTCGATGTCACCAAGGCGACCGAGGTCTATACCACAATCGAGATCACCAAGGGCGATGTGGCGGCGGGACAGCAGGCGGCGGATTTCGTGGTCGAACGGACGTTTCGGGTGGGGCTCCAGGAGCAGCTCTACATCGAGCCTCAGGGGGCCATCGCTATTCCGGGGGAAGAGGGAAGGGGGAAGGGGGAAGGGTCCGTCACTGTGATCGGGTCGCTACAGTGCCCCTACTACGTCCACCGGGCTTTGAAGCGCGCACTGGCGCTGACGGACGAGCAGGCGGTGGTCATCCAAGCCGAAACGGGCGGTGGCTTTGGCGGGAAGGAGGAGTACCCGTCGATCGTCGCGATTCATGCGGCACTGTTGGCCCGCAAGGCGGGCCGGCCG
>WNEZ01003217.1_pt1 | contig 22072 bp, 36 predicted proteins | sample 5400521 | NCBI WGS metagenome assembly WNEZ01 (sample SAMN13153339, study PRJNA577476) | soil metagenome | isolation source: 120 cm saprolite under Douglas fir tree site 2 hole 1 replicate 1 | place: USA:California | collected 2015-04-18 | reverse complement strand
CATCGATGAACTCTTGAAACGAACGCGGGAAGATCTGACCTAGCTCCGCCGCGATCTCGACCCGCCCAGGGTTGGCTGGCCAGTCTAAACCCACCCCCACCTACCGCTCTAAAGCCGGCTTTTTTGTAACCACGGGTCCCCGCCGTCACGCTTCCGATGGGGTAAGTTAGACCCATTTGTATCGTAAGCCTCGCTTGTTATACAGTAGGCATCACATCAAGCGAGCGAGGAACATCATGCGGAAGACAATGGCAAAGCGGGCGGATGAGCTGAAGATCGGGGATATCGTCGTTCCGAACCGGAGCGATGATTGCTGCCTGTGGGTCGTTTCGATCGAGAAGCACCCCAATCGGATCTCGGTTGTCTTCGATTCTGGCGGAGCGATCAAGCCGCAAGGGACCTTCAATCACGGCACGTTGCTTTGCGTCTTCGAAGACGCGGAGGCTTAAGATCATGAACGCTCCCAAGTTTCAATATCTGGGCGATGTGCTTGGAAGCCTTCGTCACTTCGGCGCGTGCGCTCATTGCCGCAGTCAGTTCATGTCCACCCGTGATCGCGTGCTGGTCGTAGGATCTAAAAAGTTCTGCGTAAACTGCGTCGCGTATCTCGAACTTAAGGAAGCGGGGTTGCTGGTCCCGGCTCTGAAAGTACTTCTCGAACGGGAGAAGGCCGATCATGGGCACTAGAACGATCGCGTACCTAAGGGTCTCAACGGAAAAACAGGCGGACAAAGGGATTAGCCTCGAAGCGCAGCGAGCCAAGGTCGAGGCTTACGCTCAGCTTTATGATCTAACCCTCGTGGAAGTCGTAATCGATGCTGGCATGAGCGCGAAGACTCTGGACCGCCCTGGACTACAGCGAGCCCTCGAAATGCTCAGGACGGGGCAGGCAGAGGCTTTGTTAGTCGTAAAATTGGATAGGTTGACCCGCTCCGTCGTCCACCTCGGCCAGCTCGTTGAAGATTACTTCGCTGAAGGTAAGTGGGCGCTTCTCTCCGTGGGCGAGCAGATCGACACCCGAAGCGCTGCGGGAAGGTTGGTTCTCAACGTCCTGGCCAGTGTTTCCCAATGGGAGAGGGAAGCGATCGGAGAGCGCACTTCAGCCGCGATGCAGCACTTACGATCGAACGGCGCATACACAGGCGGTCGCCCGCCTTACGGATACCGACTCGGTCCGGATGGCCGAATTGAGCTTGAACCCGTCGAAGCTTCGGTGCGGGAACGTGCTCGTTCGCTCCGAGCGATGGGCCGATCGTTGCGGGAGATTGCGCAAGAGCTTGCCGCCAAGGGTTTCTTGAGCCGCGTGGGTCGACACTTCGCGCCCAAGCAGATCGCTAGGATGGTCGCGTGACCACAAAACCGAAGTCTCAACTGGTGGCTTTCCGATTTCCAAGAGAGTTGATCGAGCAGCTCGACGCATACGCGAAGCAGCTCGAAATCGAGACGCCTGGACTAATTGTGTCCCGCTCCGAAGCCGCTCGGATCTTACTCACCCGCGTTTTCGAGGAGGGGAAGCACACCGGAAGGAAGTAGCAATCGAGTGTAGTCGAGCTGTAAGCACCGAAAAGGAAGCGAACGATGAAGAAATCAGGACCGAAGACGCGGATCGAGAGTGTGGACTCGCGCGAACTGCGGGAGATATTGGAGCGTGGGCACGCGCGGCAGGTCAAAAGGTTAAGGTGCGTACCGCGCCTCGATTCTTCGCCTATTCGAGGAAACAGAAGAGGCACAGCCTCAGGCGAAACTGCTTTATCTCCTCAAGTAAGAACACACTCTTAAAGGACTTGGGCGGTCTCGGACGGGATCCTGCTTCTTTCTGCTGCGATTACTCCGGAATGAACCGAGCTCGTGTTTCGTCCTCGCCTTGCACCGATCCTCTAATTGCGATCGTCCAACTACCAATAGCGTCTCTCCAAACAGAGGACACAGCATCAAGAGGCACAGCTAACATACGATTACTAAGAGGAATCGGCGTGTTCCTATGCCCAACGAGGCGAACAACGTTCTCTCGGGGAGAAACCCCCTCTATTTGGATGGGCTCAATTGCGCGACGTTCGTTGATTCCATAGTACAGACGTACCGGCTCACCTTTAGGAATGCCGAGAAGAAGTACAGCCGCGCGGCGGGAAGCGGCGTGAATTAACAGCGGAAGGTGGGTTGGATCGATCATGGTAGTGTTGGTAGCGGTCCTCAGCGGAAATACGTACGCAGCGCCACCGGATCCGTCATTCTTGTCAGCGGCTACGCGGACGCCGATGGCTTGGTCTGGGAAAGCCCACACGTTTGCAGCGACGACGAAACCTGTCCCTTTGGGCAACGTGACGACGTCGTGAACCGGACAGGGAATACACCGTTGGGAAATGGCCTTTTGTAATTCTGTCACAATTTCATTCGCTTCCTCCTTGGTCAGAGGTACGTAAGCACGAAGATTACCACTCCTGGGAGGATACTCCTGTGCCCCGATTAGCAGCGTGCCGCCATAGGCATTGGCCATCGCGGCTGCGTCCTTCGCCATCTCGAAGTGTGGCCACCTAACGCCTCCATCCGGAAAAGTTTGCTTTTCGAGCTTTACCTTAAACTCCAACGTTAGGCGCTCCTGCGCGACACCCTCGGCTGGCAGCTCGTTCTCAGAGAAGATCACCGCCTGGGAGAATCTCTCCGCCTTTGTGCTACGGCAACAAATATCTGTACAGCGCTGCGGAGTAAGGTGCTGCTCGGCTTCATTCTACCAACCGCTAGCCAGGTGGCAGTCTCAATTCATCAATGAGCAAGCGCAAAGCGCACGTCCAGTCGTTCATCTTGTTCCAGAAGGTCGCGTTAGCCATTGGAGCGCGGATTGCCACGATAGGCTGCCTGGCATGGCGCTGGAAGCGCACCGCGAACGAAGCATCGAGTTCCTTGTTGTCGCGTAGGTACTCAAACACCTGCCTTGTCCAATCCTCCGCCTCTTCCTCTGGGGGCGGCTCCGGGAACGGTTCCGTTCCGGATCGATCCTGCAGTGCTTGTCCCTCTTCGAGCAGCGCGCTGAGATGTTCACGCACCTCCTTACGCGCAGCCCTGCGGTCAAGTTGCTCCTGAAGAGTCGCGTTCGCCCGTTTCTGATCTTGCCAAGCCAGGAAAAACGCAAGAACCAAGCAGATCGCGGCAATAATCCAAAATGCGGTAGAGCTGATCGCTGGTTTGTTCGTGGCCTGTAGCCAGAGGGCCGTCAGAACCGACGCGACGCCGCTCATCAGCACGACCCAGTGCGCCCAGACCCCGCGTGCAAATGCCGCCAGATCACGAAGCATGCACCCGAGTGCTAGCACGCCTTGCGGCGGTCTGATGCGGCGTCGGTCAGTAGCTCCGTTGACGATCTACGCTCCGGCCTGGGAACGTTCCGTCGTACCAAAACCCTATCCCTCCAAGATGCTTCGCGCCTGCCTCGACGATTTGGCAGTTCGCGAGCCCGACATCGCCTACGATTAAGTGGAAGCTCTTGTCCATGAAGCCGTTGCCCAACAAACGCAGAAGTTGGTGCGAGCTCGGGCCAAACCAGCTTCCTTTGTCGTTTGCGAAGCGGATGACACCCGGCTCCACTTGCTCTATTTCTTTTGCACTGCCCAAGCTGTCGGTGGAGAGAGCGACCCTTATCTTCTTAGCCATCAGTTTGTTCCTCCTATTTGGAGGAGGGATCATCAGCACGGAAGCTTCCACGCGGGCTAGTTTTGGCTAAGTTCTGTCGACCGCGCGGGCTTGGGCTTCGAGATAGTGTACCGCTTGATAGGCGCATGCCTCAGGCGAGGAATGAAGTTGCGACTCTGAGAATCGAAGCGGTCCCGCACCGCGCGGATCGTTACCTTCGGTGAACTCTCCGCACTCGATCCGAACTCGGATCACGGTCCTATACTTCGCGCCCCGGTATTCGTAGCAAAGGCCCAGATCCGGACGAGTGAGCAACATGAAACGGTTCTGATCCTGTGGCTCCAAGAAATTGCAATCGGTCAAATCACGCATCGGGTGGATCGCACGCAGTGGGGTGTGACTTCGACCCAAAACTTCCAGCAGCCCACCAACGAACAGCTCTTCAAGCGGTTTCAGTTCCAACGAAGCGGTGTTTAACATAACCGCTATTGTAGGTCGTTAGGGCTGACACGTAAACCCATTGCGCCGATGGTCTCGTTTCGAAGCTAGACTGGCGCGATGATGATTCCATTATCGGCCTCGAAGTACCTAAGGGACCACTTCATCGGCTCTTTCGTAAATGAAGCCCATCCCTCTCACTGGGATCCAGCAAACGACAAGGGCGTATTCGCCATTACGCTGCTCTGTCTTGCGTATTGGAACGCTGCGGCTGGCCTGGCACACGCCAAAGCGAAAGCGACCTCGAAGGAAACGATCGAATTCATGGCCGTTTGCCTCGGGAATTCGTCGCCACCCTTCGGACATCGGTACAAAGGCAGGGCAGCAATCATCTACAGTCTCTTTCGCCATGGACTTGTTCATCACCGCATTCCCGGTGAGCTTGAGGGGAAAAGCAGCACTGTCGCGTGGGTGTTAGGGCGCGACCTCGACGATCAGCGTCACCTCCTGCTTTTGGGGCCGCTTTCACCATCAGATCCCGACCGTCTGGGGTTTGGCCTCACGCTGCGCGCTCCGATAATCGCGAGCAAGCCGCGGTTATACATCGGCCTTAAGCCCGACCTCCTCTTCGAACACAGTCTTCGGGCATTCGAGCAGTTCGCATCGCAGTGCGAACGCGACTCCAATCTTTTCCGGGCCGTTCAAATCGGCGTCGAAGCCGCGAAAGGGCCACGCGAGATCGAGGGAAAAGGCGTGGTCGAGTTAGTTGATGCGGCACTGGATGCGCCTGATCCTTGGCCGTAGCTTGACGAGGCCGAGGTGGGGAAGGCACTGAAAGATATCGAGCCGCCTTTTTGAAGAGGAGGCGTCAGAAAAGCCACTAGGCTGTGATCCGTGGGCACCCGCGCTGATGTTCTCTACGTCGTGACGCTAGCGGGGAAGGTCTTGTACGAAGGGACCGATGCGCAAGAGGCTTTGCAAATTAGCCAACGAGCGAAGGGATCCGAAGTAAAGATTAAGCGGGCGAAAGGCTAAATTCGACGGGCTTTTGCTGAGGCTGGTTGAAAGTCATCGTGGGGATCTCATGTTTCCGTCTGTACAACAATACGAGGCGCTTCACCGAAAACGGCAGGTCCGTCGTGCGGATGTGCTATTTGACAGCAACGTTATTCGCGCGAACGACGACGATGCCGAAAGGAAGTTGCATGCCCTGACAGAGTTGCTCATCGCGCATCCGGACCAAGGCAACGTTTGGTTCTCGTTGATGTCGCTCTCGGAGCTCAGCGCTCCTACGAGCGCCGAAAGACGGATCGAATTGCTAAAGCGGTTTCGGAATCTCTATCGTCGGTTCGGAGATAGAGTGCAGTTCATGCGCTCACTTAAGGACAACGTACGGGCCGAATGCACAGCGAGCCTGTTTCCGTCCGCCAATGCGTCAGCAGTGGACAGCGATATCGTGAAATCGATCTCGGCTGGCGACTTGGTCGGACTGCTTAAGGAAGCCCACGAAGATTGGCGTTCGGAGAAGGCGAGGGTCCGCAAGAAGTATGAGGAGCACCACAAGCATGGTCAGAAACACTACGCCGAAAGGGCCGAAATCCGCTTGGAGTTTGCGCAGAGCATTCAGACGTATTTTTCGACCGAGGGGCTCAACCAATGCGACGACTTCGCGCGCGATCTCATCGCTGGCTTAACCAGCTCTGACCCTTCGTTGACTTTAGATGCTGTGAAAGCTCGATACCAGAACTATCCCTGCATCTGGACATTCTCTCTGCTCGCAAGACTTGCGCAGTACGCCCAAACCATTACGGACGAGGAACGAGAGAGAAATTTCCATTCATTTGACGACGTGCTGCGGCCCGATCAGAATGATTTCATAGACGCTGATATCGCAGGTACGGGCGCGCATTGTGGAATGATGATCACGAACGATCACGATCTGATCGCTAAGCTGAATAGACTCTATGATGCGAACCTCATTTGGATGCAGGGCTTCACGGTTTCTGACGTCCTAGTCGCATACAATCCTCCGAACGGACGCACCAGGCCCGCTCGCGGCTAGGCGAGGTGCAGGACTGTAGAAAACGTGACGACGTTCTGGAAATAGACCGAAAAAACCGCGTTCGTCGAACGGAGCAGTTTCGAGATCGGTTCTATCTTCTAAGAACGAAGAAACACCTCTGCGGCTCGTCTATTAGGAAGAGGGCCGCGATGCCGAACGACACCGAAATCTTAACACCGAGCGAAGCAGCCAAAGTGATCGGCTGTCACGTCGACCTTCTCCACAAATATGCCCGCTCGGGTGAATTCATGCCCGCGATCATCACGCGATCGGGACGACGGTTGTACAGGCTGAGCGACGTTCTTCAACTCAAGGCCGAGCGGTTATCGCAACGACCCCACGCAACTCAACAAACAGGAACCTAACCAATGGCCACCGCATCAATTTCAATTTCTCAGAGCTCCGCAGTCGCGAGCGGAAGTCCCGGCAGCGCACCCAAACTCGATATGGTTCCGACCATCACGAATCCGGGGGCAACGGTACTGACCGTGACCGGCATCACCCCCTTGATCAGTCCCGCTAACCAAGGGGCCATAGGGTTCGACATTCCATCTCGCCCGAGCATCGGGCCAGGCGGATCGGTTTCGCTTTCGTTCTCAACGTCGATCCAAACTCCTCCGCCCGCGTTCAATGGTCCCGCTTCCGCGAACTACCAGATCGGTGCGGCGGTTTATTTTAGCGATGGCAGCGTCGCGTTCGCCCAGCCGGTCAACATCAACGTCACCAATCAAGGGTTGAGCTTCGAGGTTCAAGGCACGACGGGCGTTTCGGTTGGCCCCTCGCAGCCTCCCGAGCTTCCGGGCTCCGCACATTCTGGGAACCCTGCTTCTTGGGGCAGCGCCGCACGCCATGAATCGAACTTGATGTCTGGGCTCGCAGTTCTCGGTCTCTAAGTCGCCTTAACCGATTCGAGATAGCTGCTGCCCGCGCCGCGCGGGCTGTGCCTCTATCTTTCTAATCTCACCAGCAGTTGCCATCGCCAACGCTGTGCCAATCACTCCAATTAGCGTTTTCATTGTCCACCCTGAATTCATCGCGTTGAAGCGGTAGCACCGTCCATCCCGAGTCGACGCTCAAGCGCCTCAAGCCGCGCCCTCAGTTGGGCGATTTCCTTCTCCTGTTCCACCGTCCGTTTCTCCAGTGCTTGCGCTGCGATCATCAGAATTCCGTCCAGATCGCCAGAGGTGATCGTGGTCGGCGTTCCAATTGTTCCGACGCCATCCTGGCCAAAGGCAGCGAAGAAGTCCTGAGCCACCGGTCCGTAATGACGGAACTGCTTGGGGTCGTGGCCGACGTAGTTCCAGCTCGTGACGGAGAGCTCGCGAAGCTTGGTGAGCACTGCGTCTGCATCCATAGGGCGGAAATTTTCCTTCTTGTTCCGGTCGGAAGTGTACGTGTAGGGAACCTGGCCTTCGATGACAGTGACAGTGGTGTTGCCGAACCGGATTTTGTTGCTGGCGTTCGCGACGGCTCCGGCTCCGATGGCGGTGGCGTTGGACAAATCGCCCAAGGAAACATCAGCCTCCCATCCAAGCGCGGTGTTGAAGCTGCCAGTACTGTTGCGGCCGAGCGCCCCGTGCCCGGTGCCGGTATTAAAGTTGCCGGTGGTGTTGCCGTAGAGCGCCATCGGCCCGTCGGCCGTGTTGCCGTTCCCGGTGGTGTTGTTGAAGAGCGCGTTAAAGCCGCTGGCTGTGTTGGCATTGCCAGTGGTGTTGCTGTAGAGCGCCGAGTACCCGCTGGCGGTGTTATTGACGCTGGTGGTGTTGCTATAGAGCGCGTCAAACCCGGTGGCTGTGTTGGCATAGCCGTTGGTGTTGCTGTAGAGCGCCTGAAAGCCGCTCGCGGTGTTGTTGCCGCCGGTGGTGTTGCTATAGAGCGCCTGGGACCCGCTGGCGGTGTTCTCGGGGCCGGTGGTGTTGTTGTAGAGCGCGCTGTGTCCGGTCGCGATGTTGTAACTGCCGGTGGTGTTGTTGCCGAGTGCAAACCCTCCACTCGCGGTGTTGTAACTGCCATTGGTGTTGGTACCGAGTGCAAACCCTCCGCTCGCAGTGTTGGACTCGCCAGTGGTGTTACTCTGAAGCGCAGCTAGGCCGTTCGCGGTGTTGCTGCTACCGGTCGTGTTGTTGATGAGCGCGCCACCCCCGGTGGCGGTGTTGCCGCGACCTGTGGTGTTGCTATAGAGCGCGTCGACCCCGGTGGCGGTGTTCTCGTCGCCTGTGATGTTGCTTCCAAGCGCGCCGGCCCCGGTCGCGGTATTTTGCCAGCCGATGGTGTTGCTCTGAAGCGCACCGGCTCCGCTGGCAGTATTCGCCCAGCCCGTGGTGTTGCTGCTGAGTGCAAACCCCCCGCTGGCGGCGTTATTGGCTCCGCTGGTGTTGTTCTGGAATGCTTGAAAGCCGATCGCGGTGTTGTCGCTACCGCTCATCGTGAAGTTACCGGCCCCGCCGCCGAGGAACGTGTTGGAAGTACCGAAGTTGTGAAGGAAGGGCACGCCCTCCTTCAAGACATTGCCCACGGTGGGGTCCGTTGAATCGTGCATCGTCAGGTTGCCCTGAACGTCAACGTCTTGCGCTTCGGCTCGTAAGAGCGGCGCAAAGGTAAGAAGAACAACTGAAAACAGAAATGCCCCGCTGGTAATTTTTCGCAGGCTCATCGTTGATTCCCTCCCCAGGAAATAGGCGAACGCTCCATTCGGAGCAGCGCCGTTCCCTCGCCATATCACCGGGAGGCAAACGTCGCTCAAGTCTGGGTCCGGCCAGGCGGCTCGCAACGCGACGAGGATCGCGATTACATCGCTGTGATGCTTGTAACCGGGTGAATTTCAGTCCAGCCGTGACCTGGTTCAGTGTCCAAGACGTAGGAACCTAGCACTTTGACTTTGCTTCCATCTGGAGGAACGCCCTTTACGGGCGAATGGAAATCCTTGCATGGCTTAATTGCATCGGCCTGCGTAACGGGTCCCATGCAAATGGGTTCAAGGACCAAGCATCCCGTTGAACGCTTGTGTTCTTGGCATTTAGAAGATTTGAGAACTGAGGATCAACTTTGAGCTGAATGTGGTCGTCTCCATCGGCTTCTTTTTTGGTGTGATGGATCGTGCCCGTTACCTCGATGCATTCTTGGATGACCTGCAAACGCGCAGGTTTATAGACATGTGTCTTAAGGGAGACATCGCATCCCGTCGCGACCAACGGTTTCGAAGCAGTGGCTAGTGGTCCGGGTTTCTTCGGGGTTGATGGCTTTGATGCAGCGGGTTTCTTTGGAGCCGGTTGGGCGCTCACTCGACTGGGCAAAGCGAGGAAAACAATTGTCGCGAGAAGCGGCGACAGAACAATGCCGATGGTCCGTGACCTCATTTGCGACGGCCTCCTTTTGTAGCTTGAAGTCGGTAAGTAGCAACAGTCGTGCCTAGGACAATTTACCTGCGAAGGCTCATGAGACAGTCAGCATTTGAGCGTTCTTCGGGTGGGGTTGAGCAGAAGATCGCCAATTAGAGCAGAAGATCGCCAATTGAAGTCGACCCACGCAGCAACGAGGCATGAGTCAGCGTAGCTCTGATAAAGCAGAGCCAAGGCGCTGTGCGCTGAAGTTTTCCCTTTTCAGAATACCGTTTCCGGATGTTCGACGGGCACGACGTCGAGGTTGACCGCAATCCCTTCGTTGTCACTGCGCACCACCACGAAATCGACTGTGTCGCCACCATCGAGGTTTCGTTCTTGATGCGGCACGTACGGGGCGAAGTAGACGATATCGCCTGGCCCGACCTCGGTGGCAAATTCGAGCCTCTCTCCCCAGCGTATTTCACTGCGCCCTCTGACGACATAGACAGCCACTTCGTGGCGACCATGGTGATGCGCACCAGTGTTCGCACTCGGCTGGAGGGTAACAGTCCCGATCCACGTCTTTTGTCCGCCGGTACCGGCGAAATCAACTGGAGTTGCACGTCCCTTCCCTGACGCTCGCATGGACGCAGAGAGCGACTCAGCTCGCTTGACCATTACGCCGTCTGTTCTCCAATTGGCCTTTTCCATCGTCTTTCACTCCACTGACCTGCTCACCGAATCTAATGGGTACTCTCCAGGCATCTCCACCGCCGCAACAAGAATAGCGGACTAAACTCACAAAATGGATCACGATCTCTTCGCGACAATCAACGGGCTGGCAGGCAGAGAGCGCGTCCTCGACGTAACGTCCGTGGCTCTAAGCCGGTTTGGTCCCTTCCTGCTGCTGGTCGCGCTTTTGCCTGATTTGGTTCCTCCCCGCTACAGATGCGAAGCGCGAACGGCGTCAGCGGCTTGTCTTGATTGCGGCCATTGGGACAGCGAGCACTGCTCGTCAATCAGATCCTCATTCGTATCTGGAACCGACCACGTCCCTTCGCCGCCCAGGCTGCCAATCTTTTGCCGTCGGATGATCCTTCGTTTCCAAGCGACCATGCAACGTTCGCCTTCGCGGTCGCGGCGGGGCTGTTCCTCGTTTCGAAGCGCGTGGGCGTTCCCGCCCTCATCTTCGCGGGGCTCATCGGACTGGCGCGTGTCTACACCGGTCCAGCACTACGTGAGCGACGTCGTCGGCGGCGCGCTAATCGGGATCCTCGCGACAGTCGCGGTCGCACGAGCCAGACATCCGTTGGAACCCTTCCTCGCCGGGGTCCTTCGCCTCGCCCGACGGCTGCACCTCGCGTAGAGCAGCGGCTCAGCTCACGGCGCGACGGGTGTGGAACAAGCACACCTAAAAGCTGGCAACCGACCTTCGAGGGCGCGTAGAGTCACTTCCCCTTGGGTTTGCGTAGGGCACGGAGGCCACAATGGCAGGAGTTCTCCTGATCGACGATGACCCAGATATCCGAGACAGTTTGTCTGATCTCCTAACAGATGAGGGCTATCCCGTTGCTACGGCGTGTAACGGGCTCGAAGGGCTGGAGAAGCTCAAGACCGACTGCCCGCCGTGCGTGATTCTCCTGGACCTGATGATGCCCGTCATGGACGGCTGGCAGTTTCGCGCGAAGCAGCTTAGCGAACCGGAGCTAGCGCAGCTTCCGGTGATCGTCCTTTCGGCCACGACCGAGATTCGACGCCATGCCGCCGAGATGCACGCTTCTGGCTTCTTAAGCAAGCCATTCTTGGTCGATCGGCTTCTCAGCGCGGTTCAGCGTTACTGCTGAGAGCGCCGAACTTCGGCTCCGCGCCGCAATGATCTTGAGCGGGAGGTAGCCTTATTTGAAACCTCCGCTTCGAAGGGCAATGACCGCACGAACTGGGCCAGGCGGACAGACTCGGGTCGGCTGAGGTCTGCCGGAAGCTCTACGCTTACGGTAAACCCAGGGCGCAGCGCGAACGCATGCCGGAGGATTGGGCGACGCGCACTCAAAGTGGCGGCACTCACATGGCCAACTCGTGCGCGGAGGGCTCGATAGAAAGCAGCGTCTTCTTCGTTGTCCAGCCACATGGTGAATCGGGTCTTGTGGCCTCGTCGCCCCAGGAAGAGCCCGCCGAACTCATGTGCCTCAAGTGCTCGGAGGGCGTCGAGAACGTCCCGCTTACTTCTTGTGGCGTCAATGGCCTCCCCCGCCCTGTTAGCCTCCGTGACCATCTCGGAGACCACGGTCTTCACCTGCACGGAATACGAAGAGCGCGCGGGGTGTGCTTTTCTGACGTTACGAAACGCAAGCACCAAAGCGAAGTAAAGCCTCTCGTAGAGACGCGGCGACTCCTTCGCCACTTCGTCTAGCACCCGCGCTGCTTCTGTTTCAGTCATCGACTCACTCTTGGACGAGCTAAAAGTGTCATTTTTAGCGAAAAGAAGCAATCCTTTGTCGGGCCGCGATCAGCCCACTCTCGGATCCCACGGCATCAATCGCCCGTCCACGAGCTTGAGCGGCACAAGGATCTCCGCCGCCCCGTCTTCCACCATTCGAAACGCTTTTTCGAACAGAGCGCCAATCGTCCCAGCGGTCTCCCAAGCATCGGACAGAATCTCCACCAACTCAAAATCCTGATCGACATAGGCTTCGATCTTGGCGCGTTGGACGAGCTGAGGAATCCAGATCAGATCGCTTCGATCCTCGATGTGGAGCAGAACGACGGCGCGTCGTCTGGTTGTCTTCTGCATTTCTCCTTCCGCTCAGTCCGACCTACCAGGCTGCTCGTGCTGAGTCTGCGGCGGTTGGACCGAGCGTTTAGAACGAGCCAGGGGCTAGCAACCTGGGAGTTTTGGCCGGCGGATCAGACAGACGCGAGAGCAACCTCCTATGAGCAAGAAACAGTTTGACGCGGGCGAGAAAGTCCTCATCGCCCGTGCATGGCAGGCGTCTGAGTCGACCTAGGAGCGATTCGCGGCTGAACACGGCATTCGGCCTCGGACGCTCAGGTCCTGGATTCGACGGTACGCGGCCACAGCGCCTCCCGTTGATGAGGTTCGGAGAATCGTCGGAGAGGCGATAAGCCGCCTGCAGAACATTCTGGAATCGCTCGATGCCGCAGCGGCATGCCACGAGGCGCGCGAGCAAATCGTCGTGCCGCTAGGAATGCCAACGGGCAGCAATGGGTCAGCGACGCAATTGCGGCAGGCTCCGACGGCCGTGCCTGGTACAGGTCGTGACCAGCAGGCCCCAATGGTAGCTACAGTTATTCCGCAGGCTGGGAAGTCTGAAGTCAAGCGGCTTCCCTTCTGGGACGGTCGAGTTTAATTAGATAGGAAGACCTGCAAGCCTCCCGAAAGGAACTCCGTCAAACGCCATCTCTTAAAGTGGTGAGGCGTTCGTGCCTTGCCTCGGCGCCAAATGACAAAGGTTTTCAAATCAAGACGGATGGGTGCTGGAGTGCCCGGATCCCGAGGCGCGGCTGATACCGCTCGAACTTCTAGTCCGCGGCAACGCCGTCGGCGCGAAGGTCCAGCCAAGAGCGATGCCTTGGAGCAGATCAAGCCCCGACATCTTGCTATCTACATTCGCACATCCACTGCCGACCAGGATGGTGCTGCTCAACTTCATGCGCTTCGGCGCGCAGCAGAGGCCAGAGGCTGGGGCAATCCAGCAGAGTTCATCGATGTCGGGCACAGTGGCGCGAAAGCAAGCAGGCCCGCATTGGATAAACTTCGACGTGCTGCCCGAGACGGTCAGATTCGGCAGCTGCTGGTCTTCGCCTTAGATCGCCTTGGCCGCTCCCTTCGCGATCTTCTCCTCCTCTTAGACGAGCTGACCGCTTCCGGCTGCGTGATCGTCTCACTACGCGAGGCCATTGACCTTTCCACTCCTACTGGTCGACTGCTCGTACATTTGATTTCCGCGCTCGCTGAATTCGAGAGGGAGATAATTCGAGAAAGAGTCAAAGCTGGACTGGCAAGGGTGAAGGCAACAGGTAAGACGCGCACCGGCAAGGCCATCGGACGGCCTCGCCGCAAGATTGACCTCGAAGCTGTTGCTCGGCTTCGCAGAGAAGGAAAGACCTGGCGGGACGTAGCCAGAGCCGTCAAAGCGCCACGGCGCACTGTTGAGAGGGTGTACCGTTTGGCGCAAAACCCTGCTTAAAAAGCCGTGAATTGTTGCTCTCAGTGGGGCTCCGCTTCAGTAGGTGGACTCAAAACCAGTAGGTTTTGCGCCAGTTTGAGCATCGCCTTCAAACATCGCCTTGGCAAGGTTCTCGCTCGGTCAATGCTTCTAGCAACTTGGCGATTTTGCGACGAGCAGCGCGAGCCGTACGAGCCAAACGAGCAGGGCGAGCAGCAAAAGTGCATCAGCAAGTGCATCACATGGTGGGGTGATGCACTCGCGCCGGTAGAGCAGTGGGTGCGAGACACAGGTTCGCCGCCGTGGAATTCGCCTCCCGATCGTCAACCACCGGAATTCGCCTCCCGATCGTCAACCACCCCTGATGAAGACCCTCACACGGTTGTCACCGGGCTGACGTTTAACCGTGTTCCTTATAGGGAATTTGAGTCGTTCCCTTAAGGGGACCTCGGTGGTGATGAACTCGCCCAAGCCAATCGGCGGCCGTGGTGCGTTCGAGTTCCCCGGCCCGTTGCGCGCTTCGGCCACTTAGGCAGCCGCACCGGACCAAACCCTCGGGCCAAATGACCACAGGGTTTTCCGAGCGTGAAATTGCTCGCTTAACTGAACAATCCGATCGGGCGCGGCTTTGAGGAGGCGACGTATCTCCGTGTCATCGTCTGACCGGGTTGAAACCCATAAAGCTAAACCGTTAAACGTCGGTTGTCACTCCCTCGAAGTTTCCGGGCCCGTCGTGTACCAGATCATCAACGCTTCGAGAGCCTGGATGGTCATATCACTGCGGCAGAAGTACTGCAGTCGCAAAGTATCGTTCGGGTCTATGCGAAAGTAATCGGGCGAAAATTCGACGCTATGGTGGTGAAGGGTGGTTGGGTTGGCGTAGTGATCCACTCTTGCGGCGGGATATCGCACTCACAAGGACCCCAGTAAGGTGGGACAGCATCGATGCACTCTTGATGTGCAGAACTACAGATAGATGGCGGGGGGCAGGACTGCGTAGAACCGGGGGTACACGCGTGCGCTACGGACGGCCAAACCGCGGCAAGACACAGCGCTATTAGAGAGCAGAAAGACAACGCACGGACCTTGAACAATCGGCCGGCGCAAGCGGTCAAAGCTTTCGAGTCGGCCGACGAACCGAACGTAGCGGCCCAATGCGAAAAGGCGAGTGAACGGGGCCTGTTCATAAAATCTCCTTCCTCCACCGCGTCGGCGGAGTGTTTTTGGAATTGGGTGAATGCCCAGGATGCCCGATGCCCGGTTTCTGCTTCTTGTACGTTCCGACGTCGATTAGGTACGTTCCTACGAAAAACGCTTATGCATTCGGCGCAAGCACCCTGGAGAGACTCCGAGAACACGACGCATCTGCTTGGTGAGGTGGCTTTGGTCGTAAAAGCCCGCCTCGATAGCGACATGCGCGATCGAGTCGCTGCCCGATACTAGAAGCTCGCGCGCGCGTTCCACTCTCCGTCCGACGAGAAATCTGTGCGGAGAACGACTTCGTCGTCCAAGAAGATGTTCTCGGGCTTGATGTCTCGGCGTACGATCTTCGCCGCGTAAATGACGACCAGAGCCTCTGCGACTTCGGAACGCACCGGAGCACCTCGAGGACCTTGCCTTGATAGGTGGGGCAGTGGCGCTGAAGAGCTCCCCGGTCAAACAAACTCCATGACAAACCGGTTGGGCTCTTCAGCCTGATCGGCGAGAAGATCCGCACTAGCTTCGATGCTTGCAGTTCGTTAGCGCCTTGATCTCGCGCTTCATCCAGATATTTCTCTTATCATTCGCGGAAGGCCAGGCGAAAACCCGTCAATTCGTAATCGGATTTACGCGCTTCCCGGTGATCGCCAACAAGCAGCTGCGCCTGCTCGTTCCACTCAGAATGAAATCTGCAGTGCGAGACCGCTGCCAGACCTCAAGAGCAAAGGCGCCACCGCGATCCGCACCGGCGGTCGATATTCCCGCGCCGGCGCGAATTCGGAGGCAACGCCTAACCTGTCTTTTAGCTTCGCGTTGTACTCATCGGCCAGCTGCCGCGCTTCGACCGCGTCCACGGGATTCGGATTAATGACGAAGCCTGCCACCAGCATTCCCGTTCCACCAGCGACCAAGCCGAGACCGACCAAACCGGCTGTGAGCTGACTGTTCTTGCTTACGGGCGAGCCGAAGCACCAGTTCGATGGAGTACTCACGCAATCGCTGCCGATGCTGGAGACCGCCGCGATCCCGAGCACCAGTCCCACAGCGGTTGTAACGCCGCCCAGGATTTTGAGACCATTTTTTAGCTGTTCCCGATTTCGATAAGCCTCCACGAGATCAGGGCGACCGAGCTTCTCGTAGAAAGCCGGACCTTCGAGCGGCTCCAAGAGGCCAATGTAGTGAAGCTCATGCTCTTTTTGAGCAGAGTTGCTCGCAGCACCTTGGCCCAACGACTCAGGGATGGCACTCTGCTCGCCACCCGACGCTAGGTCAGCACTCGCTGCCACCGTGCTGAAACAGAGAAACAATAGGGCCAACAGAACTGGCGCGTGAGTAACTGGGATAAGTCGATAGTCCATGGCTACCTTCCCTGCCCGAAATCAACAGTATCTCGGCCCTCCTCACCGTACAAGCCCCACCGCGCTTGGTCGAATCCTAGCCCAGGATTCAAGTACCTCCACGCGAACGATGCGCGTTCGCCGGATGCCGCCGCATGGGGCTTTACGTGTTTCGAAACGTCGGACTTCATGGAGCCCATGCAACATAGTCAGCCTGGTGCTGCGTGACTTGAGTCAGCGTCCCTGTCGCAGTGTCCACCAGAAAAATTCCCGACTGCAGGCGCGTGAAGAGGACCTTTCTACTATCAGCTGACCACGCTGGTTGCCACGCACCCTCCGTAGTCAGTCGCACTCGATTGGTCCCGTCTGCGTCGGCAACCCAGACATCTTCTTGTACCCCAAGGCCCCACCGCACATAGGCTAGTTTCCTCCCATCGGGAGACAGCGCTGGACTGTCGAAGATTTCCGCATCCCATTGCGGCTGTGAGTTGACGAGAATTGGCCTACGTGTTTGTGCTGTAGCGTCCGCTAGATAGAGATTGCCCTGACTGCTATTTGGGTCGACTAATGAAACAAACATTGTACCAGACCCGGTCCAGGCGACGCGGGAATCGTTAGAGCCCTCGATTCGGCCAGTCCCGTCGACATCTACCGTCTTGCGCACGTCCGCACTACTCATGTAGGCCAGGTGCCCATCTCTGGACCACGACGGATAGAGGTGATGTGCGTTTGCCTCCGGATAAAGAAGCCTCTGTGTCCCGTCGGAGAGTGAGAGATCATGCAATTCCCACCACGTTCCATGGGCAGGATCCCTGGCGGCGAAGGTAACGCTCGTTCCATCCGGATGAATCGCTAAGTCTCGCACCCAGCCGAATGATTCAAAGCTCGGCGCTGGGTTCACGATTGGTACGTCATAGATTAGGCGAATCTTCCGAGCGGCGACATCGATGAGGAAGATGCGCCCGTGTTCGTTGCCGGGCGAAGTAGGGTTCTCCCAGCGCGCATAGACAATCTTGCCGGAAAGAAGTTCCCATGGAATCCCTCGAGCCTCTTCTTCCAGGAGAGCGGCGTTATTGCCCCCGCCGCCACCGCCCCCGCACGCCGTCAAAGGCACAGCAAGTAAAAGGCGCAAAACGCGTCTCATCAATGTCATTGTTGCAACTTTCCTTCTCGCTCGAGCTGCCAAATGTCTTCTTGGGAAACGGTGTCGCGTCCCAAGATCCTCAGGGCCTTCTTGATTTTAGCTGCCACAGCAGGATCACGGACAGGGGTACTGTTCTCCCGCGTTGGTTTCGGCGGCGGCTTCATCACCGGCACCTCCCCCATTGCGGGTTTCCCGTCTGCCGAAGTGCCTTCGAATTTGTAAACGAGCGCTAGAGTATCAGAATACCTCTGTGTATCAAACGAAAGGTCTACATCAATGCTCTCCCCGACTGGGATTTCCGTCTGACTCAAGAGCGCAATGTCTGCGTGTTTACCATCGTCATGTCTCACGCCCTGCATGTCCAGTCGCAATAGCGCAATGCGTTGGATTTCGACGGGCTGGTTATAATAGTGCCATATTTTGAATCTCTGGCGGACAACGCCGCGTTCCGACAACAAAGGGAAGCGTGGAGTACCCTGCGCTACCAGCGAAACGATTCCGAACTTCTGGAGATCTTGAAAGGCCAGGTTGAGAAACTGCAGAGACGTGCGACCGAACACCGATGGGCCCAGCTGTGGTTGGGCTTCAACTAGAACGAGGTAGTCTGAATACATTTGCATTTGCTCTCGGCGAGCGTAGCTGTGGTTTATGAATGGCTCGCTTGTCGTACTAGTCACTCCGTCGCCGAAGTCCCATACATAGCGCACCGGATGAAATGCAGCCTCGTTGACTTCACTTTGAACCAACTTCGCGGTGAACCCCATTTCGTCGGTCAGATTGGCTTTCGGCCTGTAGTTAATCAGCAATGTTCGCTCGGGGCGGCACCTCTTTACCACGTAAGGCGGTAGGTCGACGATTGTCGAGATACCCTCACGACCGAAGACAGCGATCGTGTAATGCATCGGTCTTCCATCAGGCAATAGGTTAGTCCTGAGCGGAACGCTCTGGCCGCGCTCGCCACCGATAACGTAATGCAGGAGGGCGTCCGAACCGTCGGTGGTATGCGCCTTGACGCGGATAAGGTTCTCCTCGCCTTCGCAAACCTCATCCTTCTCTATGCTGATCTCGTCGATAATCGGGGCCGACGGCGTGGTTTGAGTATTCGGTCGCCGCAGATTCGCTATGGGGGTAAGCTGATCCCCAGTGGCGCGGATCTCGAGCGTCTTTGCGGTGCCATCCTGCTCGGCCGGTATCAGCCGCTCTCGACTGGAGCGGCTGAGATACCAGGGTAGCGAAATCAAACCCACTCCGAAAAGCGCTGTGAGCGCTGCATAGCGCCTTCTGCTCTTAGTCGAAGCAGCCACAGGATTCTCCGCTCACATTCCAATTCAGGAAGTGTACGGTGTCGGTGGCCCAGCTTGTGGGCCGTGGAACCAGATTAATGAACGGTCCCTGGCCTCCAAGGTAATCGGGACTGATTGTAACTGCGTGCGAGTCTGCGGGAGTCAGGGTGCTCTGCCACCAGATGTTGTTGTTCTGGCTGCAGTCGCCCATCACGAAGCAATTCGTTACCATTGCGGCTGCGTTGTTGCAGCGTACAGATGCTGGGCAACCAAAAAGCCCTCCCAGCACGACCTGCCACCACGTCAACATATTCAGGCATTTGTTGTAAACATCGTTCCATACATTGTTGGCGGCGTTGACAGTTTGCGTATGGCCGTAGGACCAGGGCGTCATTGGCGGTCCGCCCAATGCGTAAGCGTAGGCACAAAAGCTCGCGCTCATGGAAGTATTGTTCAAGGAGGTTCCACCTTCCCCCAAATACGTACCTTCAATATTCATGAATTGATACAGGCCATATGGAGAGACAGCACCGTTGTGGAGCACGCGAGAAATCGTCCAGGGCCCCCCGCGAACAACGGTGCTGCTCGATGGCGCCGCGTTCAGAGCGCTAGCGATTGCTCCGGCCCGAACGGGATCACCCAACAGCCAAATGACCGCACTTGTGCCATTGCCATACTGATCAAATCCGGGATTACCCCTACCATAAATGTCCGCATAAGCTGCTCCGGCAGCCATTGATTTCTCCATGCCAGGAAAACCCAGCTGGAGCGAGCCGACGACGATTGGATGATCACAATCGGAAGTCGCGGTTGGTCCGCCATATTCAGTCTGCGAAGCGGTATTTGAGTCCTGCACGACCATCTCGTGACTAAAGGTTTCACCTACCGCGTTGAGGATCGGCCTGATGTCCGAGTTTCCACTGTTTATGAGAATCAGCGAGCCTGCCGGAGCGTCCCACCGACCCGAGACACAGCCGCAGTGCGTCGTGCCGCCAAACGTAAAGTTACTGATGACCGGAGGGCCCGGGTCACAGTCACATGAACCCCAATACGGGGGTTGGGCGTCGACGCACTCCATATGGGCAGAACTACAGCCGTCGGGCGGTGTGCAGCGTTGCGTAGCTCCGGGCGTACAGGCGTGGGCTTCGGACGGCCAAGCCGCGACAAGACAGAGCGCTATTAGAGAGCAGAAAGACAACGGACGGAGCTTGAACAATCGGCCGGCGCAAGCAGTCAAAGCTTTCGAAGCCGAGGAACCGAGCGTAGCGGCCCAATGCGAAAAGGCGAGTGAACGGGGCCTGTTCATAAAATCTCCTTCCTCCACCGCGTCGGCGGAGTGTTTTTAGAATTAGGTGAAAGCCCAGGATGCCCGACGCCCGGTTTATGCTTCTTGTACGTTCCGACGTCGATTAGGTACGTTCCTACGAAAAACGCTTATGCATTCGGCGCAGGCACCCTGGAGAGACTCCGAGAACATGACGCATCTGCTTGGTGAGGTGGCTCTGGTCGTAAAAGCCCGCCTGGATAGCGACTTGCGCGATCGAGTCGCTGCCCGATACTAGAAGCTCGCGCGCGCGGTCCACTCTCCGTCCGACGAGAAATCTGTGCGGAGAAAGCCCTGTCGCACGCCGGAACAGGCCCGAGAAGTGGGCGGTGCTCAGACCGACCAGACGCCCCAATTCTTCGACGGAAGGGCTCTCCTCGAGGTGAGCCTCCAGGTAGCACGTGACCCGCCGAAGCAAGCCGTTCGGAAGTTGTGCTGCCCAGCGTGGAGGATGCTGTCCGCTGCCGTAGTTCGTGAGGAGTTGCGCAATCAGCGCCGTGCATAGCGATTCGGTATAGAGACGGCCGGATATTCCTCCTGCCTCGGTGTCCTCGAGGAGGAGGAGTGAGAGTCGGGAGACGGTCTCGTCATTAATCAGAAGCTGCGGAATGAGATCACTCGTGCGTCGTCCCATCGCGGCCGCGACGTGCGCCATCAACGCGCCCGGCAGGTGCACGTGGGCGTGGTCGGCGCTACGGTGATGCCGAAAGACGCACGGACCGCCTTCTGGCAGCAACTGCATGATGCTCCTTTGCAAATGCGATTCGTGCAGCGGTCCACCGGACAGCCGCTCGATATGCAAGCTGCCGCCGAGGTAGATGCATACAACGCTGGTGGCGTGCCGCTCGATCAAGCAGATGTCCTCAGTCAAATCATTGAGATCGGTTTGCCGATTGTAACGGAAATGGTTTCTCGGCGAGCTCACAACTGAGTCCCACTGCGTCGACAACTCTGTTCGCAGAGTTTGAACTCTCGAGCACATCAACCGCTGCACGTGCAGCGGTTGAGCGACGGAGTTCCCTTATTCCCTCCAGACGAAAAGGCATGAGCACGTTGGCAGCGAATGCTGCGCACCAAGAGGAATGCGATTGCAGCACAAAAGATTTTCATCGGCCTACATACTTTTCGCCCTTGTGAACGGACCCGGCAGTCCGCAACACGAAGATACTCACACCCTCAATGGGCGGAGGCTAGAGCCAAGGACCACTACGAGAACTTCCGTAGCAACGAACATGCCATGCTGTGTGTCGTAGTAACAAGTGTCAAACCAATGGCTTGGCTCGCGGACGACGAATGAGTGCTCTGAGTCTGCTCATCTCCCGAAGAACTTGAGCAGGAATTCGGCAATCGGAGACGAGTCATTTGGCGCATTGACGGCTCTCTCGAGGAAGCGCGTGCTCACGAGTCCGCGCCTCTCGCTCATCCCATTCAACTGTTTGAAATATCGCGGCGTCCAAAATTACCCGATGGTGGAACCCGATTTCAAGCATCCTTTATCTCGCATCGCGATGAGTGCGCGGCTCAATCGGCGTCGTCGGCAGCGAGAAGTCTGCCACTGGTGGAAGACCCGCACTAGCTCATCGCCACGAGGATGCGGGAAGTGCGTTGCACGCCGGCGTGGATGGTCAGCCAAATAGTCCAGCACGTTGCCTCACGGTCTCGAGGCTCTTCTGGAAGAGTTGGCTCGCAACCTCAAGAATTCCTGTGCGCAACCGACTTTCGTGCAAGGCGTTCGCTATGGTTGCCAATTCAAAAGCGATCACGCTCGGCGGCGGAGGCCAGGGGCCATGTGGATGTGGAGGCGTGCAGTAGTCGTCCATAACGCGTGAGATTCCCGCCTGGACGCCCTCGGCGAATTGACGGTTCTCGCCCGCAACGGCGACTTGCTTCAGTGCTTGTCGTTGGCCAAAACTCGATCGCGAGACTGGACCAGGAGTTAGCCCGGAGCGATGTTGGCGCAATGTCCCTCCTTATCCCTCTGCTGAGCGCTCTGCGCGCCGCAGTCAGGACCCAGAGGAATCTGGCGCTTGAGAACCTGGCGCTCAGACAGCAACTCGCCCTGCTCCGCCGCCGGTCGAAGCGACCACGGTTCGGGTCGCTGGATCGCGCCTTCTGGGTCTGGCTCTCTCGGCGTTGGGCAGGGTGGCGCGAGG
>WNEZ01001377.1_pt1 | contig 22078 bp, 27 predicted proteins | sample 5400521 | NCBI WGS metagenome assembly WNEZ01 (sample SAMN13153339, study PRJNA577476) | soil metagenome | isolation source: 120 cm saprolite under Douglas fir tree site 2 hole 1 replicate 1 | place: USA:California | collected 2015-04-18 | reverse complement strand
TCACGCCGAAAACGGGTGTGGTAGTCGCGTAAGGTTCGCAACGATACGCCTACCGCTTCTGCCTGTTTCTGCAAGAGCGTATTGGAAACATGCTCCCGCTCGGCCAGCTCACCCAGCAAGGCATGGCGACGGAACAGTTCGTCTTGTTGTGTCTCTGAGAGGGCTCCCAGGTCAGGTAACGTTCTCGATCGTGCGGGGCGCGAGCGAGGCGCAAGTCCCACCATTCCCTCAACCCGATAGCGTGCCAGCCACCGTCGTGCCTGGGGTATGGTCCATCTTTGTCTGGTAGCGAGTGCGCATATCTCTTCTTCGGAAAGCGTTTCCGCTTCTGCAAGAACCCCTAACGCAGCATAACGCTGCTCGATGAGCGTCCAGACAGGTTCAGCAATATCCGACCACGATGGGAGAAGTGCATCGAAGCCACCGTGAAAGTAACTCGCGTGCCACTGGCGCAGAACAGCAACCGGGATATCGACCTGACGCGAACGTTTGCGAAGCTCGGCTAAGCTTTCATCCTCTATCGTCGTTCCAAGCAGCTTCAGCCGACGATGGGCTTCAGCCTCTTGAAGCTCCGCGAGGTTCATCATAGGCGTCCCTCCTTAAAAACTCTCAATATACGTCGCTGCCACATGTTCGGGGGGATTGGTATAGCGCTGAATGTAGCGTTGTGAGCGGTGACCGAGCCGGCGTTCCAGCTCATAGGCATCAGCGCCGGTGACTTTGGCCAAGTGGAAGGCAAAGGTATGGCGCAGATCATGAGGGCGTAGCGGGGAAATATGTCGTGCCGGATCGCGTTGTTCGGCGTCATGCCAGCGCCCGATTTGCTCGAGGATGAGATTGAAGGCGCGCAGGGACAGGCGTCCATCAGGAGTGCGAACGGCGATGCTTATAGCGGTCAAAAAGAGCGCCACCTGCCCTGCTGTCGCATCACGATGGCGCTCTCGTTCGAGGTAATCAGCCAGGGCGGTTCTTGCATCTGCAGATAAAAAGACCGTCCGTTCCGTTTTTCCTTTCCCTTTCACACGGGTAATTTTGGCCTTGCGGGCGCTGCGGAGCGCTTCTGGCGTTGGCGGTTCGATCTGATCCAGATCCAGGCGAATCACCTCTTCGCGCCGCAGACCGGTGGAGAGCAAGAGATAGACAATGGCGCGATCGCGCCAGGGCCAGGCGTGTGCTTGCACTATCGACCCCGTTTGTTTCCGCCCCTTGCGCAAGTGAAAACGCTCCAACCGATCACAGAGATTCTTGAGGGAGCGGACCTGGTCCTCGTTGAGTGCTCGTGGCTCCAACGGGGGCAGTCCCAGTTCTCCGACCCCCTTCGTCGGATCCCCTGCGGGAAAGAGGTGCGGGGCGTGAAAAGAGACCCAGGTACAAAAGCTGGAGAGGGAGGCCAGATGATTGTTAATCGTCGAGTGAGCCAGCCCATCGGCTTGCAGCTGTTTCTGCCAGGCGACGATATCGCGTTTGAGACAGGTAGAGATCCGATCGTGTCCATAGGCGGCTCGGAAATACTCCAGAAAGCGAGCCAGGTGGAGCGCAATTTTCTGAGTCACAGCGGAAGAGCGAACCCCAGTCACCGCGAGCTGAATGTACTGCGTGATCCAGGCTTCCAAACTGTCCGGGAGGGTCGCCAGCAGACGGGTGTGATCATCCTGCACCTTTCGGGCAGTGAATTTGTCGAGATATCGGATGCGTTCTGCCATGTTTTTCGTCGCTTTTGTGCGTATTCACTGCCCAGAAGGGACATTCTGGGCAGGCATTTGCTTTTCCGTGAGTATACCTGAAGGTATGCTCTTTTGCAAAATTGGAGCAACTCAGCAATGCTCTTCTCACTGCCCGGTTGTATCAGAAGCCATTTCAAGTTGAGAAGAAATAGCTCTGCAATTCCAAAATCACCAAATTCGACACTGTTGGTAAACTCACTTTCGCGCTTCTATCGTGCTTTGTTGCTGGCAGGAAACATGCTCAAATGCGGCTCAACCAACAAGATTTACACCCAGGCCTCGTAAAAGTGCGCCTGGGTGGTTCTGATGTAATGCAGTGGTATCTACTCCTTCAGGTCGGTGGTCGCGACGAACCAATTGCCACCAATTCCCTCGCCATTGGTCTGGCTTGGGGCGGTATCACCCGAATAGGTGTAAAGCAGGTGTCCGTTGTACTCAACCTGGTTGCCGTTGCCCGACGATACCGCTGTCAGCGTGCCTGAGAGCGTGGTCGCGGCGGTCGGCGTGCCTGAGCCGGTCATTATGAGTGGTGGCCAGATATGAGCGCACCCGCCTGTGCAGGCGGAGGTGGTGGCCGTATCGGGCTTGAAGTAGTACAAGGTCAAACCCTGGGCGTTGGTCAGGATCGTTACCGACTGGCCTTGCACGGTGGCGCTGGCTGTCTTGATGATGGCGCTGCCACCGGAGCTTGCAGCAGCGAGATCGGGAGTGCAAACGAACCATTTGCCACCAATCCCCTCGCCATTGGTCTGGCCCGCGGCGGTATCACCCGAATAGGTATAGAGGGGATGTCCGTTGTACTCGACCTGGTTGCCGTTGGCCGTCGTCACCGCCGTCAACGTACCGGGGAGCGTGGAGGCGCTGGTCGGATTCCCTGATCCCGTTGCCAGCAGTGGGGGCCAGACATGAGCGCACCCGCCTGTGCAGGCGGAGGTGGTGGGAGTATCGGGCTTAAAGTAGTACAAGGTCATGCCCCTGGCGTTGGTCAGGATCGTTACCGACTGACCTTTAACGGTTGCCGCTGCTGTCATGGCGGTAGCAGCAGAGGCGGTGGGGGTCAGCGTGGGCGTGTTTGCAGTTGGTGTTGGAGTGCTGCTGTTGCCATATCCCCTGCTGCCTGTGGAACTGCCACAGGCAGCAACCAGCAACGCCAGTAAAAGGACTATGCTCATTAGCAGAGCGCGTCTGAGGTGTTTCATGTCTTCACTGTTCCTTCTGAATGGGTCAGTCAAACTCGGCTTTTGCCGAGCAGTCAGCTCACCAAGCGGAGCGGGGATCGTGAGGGAAACATGTCGGGACCCCGTTTTTGTTCGGATACTCCTCCTGCCCCGATCACTCTCCTGGTCTGGTGGGAAGGTCCGGGATGATCCGGGCCTTCCCCTCTAGCTGGTCGCTCAACTCTTGCGATCGCTACACGTCAAAGCGGCTGATGGCCCTCGATTCGCGCCCAGCATTGGCGGTTGGCTTTCGAGGCGGTGGCTGAAGGCCGCCTCCGACCATCCCGTGCCTGACTACCTGACCTTCGCTTTACTGGTTCGCAAAGATGCTGATGAGTGGGCAGTTCACGATGAAGCCAGTGGTCTGGAAGGTATTGCTGGCTGTGCCATCTGGCGCAATGCTCTGAGCCTGGGTACCGACCAGCGCCACCGCCCTGCGGAAGTCCGTCTGCCGTAGCCGATTGGCGACCGGCACCGAGGCATTCCACTGGAGGAAGTGGATGTCCCACGTCGGACTGTAGTTGAACTGGCCTCCATTGTTCGGGACATCCTCCAGGATGTTGAGCGGAGATTCGTGGTCAAGGATGGCCGCATTCTCACCCTGGCGTTGGACATTATCCTGGCCCGTCTGACCGTTGATGAAGGCGATCAGGGATTCTCGCGCGCACCCCGGATTGATGAACGGCGGGGTGGCATTGATGTCATTGGTGCCGCAGTCGGGGAACGGCACATTGCCAAGAGCTGGCGCGAAGGTCACGTCCTCGATCGCGGCAGCGGTCATGTTCGACGAGTCGGTCGATATGTAGTGGACGCTCTGATCCTCGTAACAGCCGTTGGTGATATCGTAGCTCACCGTCTGATGCACGAGATCGATCGCCTCGACTTTGTCCGCCCAGTGGGCCTTGTCCGCGACGTTGGTGTTGGCTCCGTCTCCAATCTGCGGAGCATTGATGACGACCCCGTTCGGCAGTTGAACGAGGGGGCTGTAACCCGTGTTGCCGACAGCTCCGGGTGCAGCGGCCGAGGGTGGGAAGCCATTGGGGCCGGCCACCAGCACGTGCGTCGGGGAGAAGTCGACATCTGCGGGGATGTTGATGGCGGTCGGATCGCTCGATGACGACCGTTGCACGGCCGATGTCCCCGCATCATTAGCCAGCTTCGGCGTGAAGTTGACGCCAAGACTTTGAGCAACACTCTGGTCAGAGGCGTCAGTGATGATGTAATAGACGGTATGGCCCGCGGCGGTCCCGGTGCGCAGGGGAAGCGTCACGAGAGGTGCGGAGGTCGGTGGGCTCTCCTGGAAGCCCGTCGGTCCCTGTTGATTCTCGTTGAGGAAGAAGCTGTTGGGGCCAAATATCTGGTGGAAGGTGTGGGACGTGTTAAAGCACATGTACGGCAGCTGGTTCGGGAATGCCGCGTCTGCACCCGTTGGACGGAGCGTGCCCGCACTGATCATGCCGCTCACGACGGCGGCAAGCGCGAACGCAACGACCGTAACGCGACGCAGGGCAAGAGCCAGGGGTTGTGACCATCTCATGGTGTAGTGTCTCCTCATATGGTTGTGTCTCCTCATACTTGGCGTCCCTTGAAGGGCGCGTGTTGACCAGGACACGGTGACTTTCCACCGCGCCCACTTCGGTAGAGCGATGCACTCCTTATTGGATTGGTACCTCCTTTGCTCGTTATCTGGGAGCTCCAATGTCGCTCCAGTTCAGGGTTGGTGGCCTCTATGAGATTGTGTTGGCAAAAAACTCACACCGGGCCAACATCCCTGCCTTACAAAAAGATGCACTCCTTTTTCGGTCCGGTGAGGGACCTGTTGCGGCCTCCTTTTCAGTCGAATGAAGTTAGTTAGCTAACTAAAAACAGTAATAAAAAAAGACGATGGAGTTTCCCGCTAGAGGGAGCAGAGCCAGGTTTCCAGGCGCTGGAGCTTGCGCTCCAACAGCTCAGGCGAACGAAAACTATTGCTCAATAAGAACGTGCCCTGCAGCGACGCGATCAGATCCAGGGCCGAATCCTTCGCCTCCTGTTCGTCCTTGCCGAGCAGGCGAAACTGCGTTGCTGCCCAGTCCAGGTAGGCCTGCAACAGGCGAGCTGCAATGGTGGCAGGCTGGCCGTCTTCTTTGTTGAGTTCTTGAACTAGACTCCCATACGGGCAGCCATAGCGAACGAGCGCGTGTTCACCCTCACGCTCGGCTGCAAGCAGCCCCAGCAGACGCTGGCGTGGATCGGGCTGGCGGTCGAGTCGCGCGAACAAGGACTGCAACTCCTGGAGATGAGCCTGGATCACGGCCTCCACCAGGGCTTCCTTGGTGCGGAAATGATAGTAGATATTGCCTAAGGGCACCTCGGCCTGCTGGGCAATATCGGCCAGGGTCGTGCCAGTCACCCCCTGCTGATAGAACAGGATTTTTGCTGCCTCAATCAGGCGGTCCCGCTTGAGTGTCGTGATCATCGAGAATCTCCAGTCCCCGAGTTAGTTAGATAACCAACTCTTGCCTGTTGTAAGTATACTCAAGTACAAGGAATTTGTCAAGGGCAAGCTGGAGTGTGCGCATGCAGTCACCACAACCCACGGGTTTTTGCGTTTGTAGGGGCCCGCTGGTCCTGGATCGATCAGTGTTTGCGGTCACCAATCCCGCCGAAAGGTGACCGCAAACACGCCGAAGCTACTCCATAGCTACCTTGGCGGGAACTGGGAGTTGGGGACGGGATCATGGCTTTAGAAGCCATTTCAAGTTGGGAAGAAATAGCTCTGCAATTCCAAAATCACCAAATTCGAGGAAGAGAGCCTTTTTATGGCTTATCTTTACACCAGTTGCGACCAGTGCAGACAAAAGCCACAAACCAGTGCGAACAAAAGTCACAAGTGACAGCTATTCGATGTTCTATCGATTTTTGTGTAATGTTATGCAACGAGCAAGCCAAAAAGCAAAAAAATACGGCGCAAATGCGCCACAGTTGCGCGCTATTCGATGCTCTATCGATTTTTGTGTAATGTTGTGCAACGAGATGGCGTTCAACCCGGTCCAGACTTGGTTTTCGGACTTTGCTGCTATGTGCCGTTCCACAACAGTTGGTATGGCCTCTGGCAATAAATACGAACTTCATCAGATCTTCGGCTCGAAACCCAGATGGACACCGTGGTCAGACCAGGAACTACAGCACCTCCTGGCATCAAACGAATGGGAGGATATGGCATGACCATCATTATGGACGCACCCTGGCACAAAGCTTCATTCGATCGTTTTCTTCATGAGCGTTTGCCCCACCTGCTGGCCGAACACGTCCCACTGCTCGGCTACACTGCCACCGCAACTGATCCCTACACCTGCCAGATAGAACTGACCCTCTCCTCGCCCACAGGAGAGGTCATTGTTGCATACGCGGGCCTGCCCCAACCGGATCAAGAGGGCGTCTTCCAGATCGACGGGAAGCGCCTGGTCGTCGTTCCCTATGCCGCACACGATGATCTGGAAAACGCGGAGATCTTCTGCGTGGGCGAGCAATTAGAGGCCCATCTCCGCCAGCGCCTGGGCAAAGCGCCAGACGACCTGGCATGGGATACCGCGCTGGCCAGGGCCTGGCTGCCGCTCAACCTCTGGATCGGGGAATTCTTTGAGAGACCTCCACGCTACGCCTGGCCGTCGCCAGATACCAACTGGACAACTTTCGTTCAATCGCTGGATGACACAAACTGGCTGGCCAGGCACGGCCACCTGCGGCGCCTCTCCATCATGGACTGCCAGCACCTCTTCAGGCCTGGACATTTCGGGCGCACCTGCCCCTTTGAAACGCCAGAAGGCCCGAATATCGGGCGTATCTTGCCCATTGCCCTGGGCGCCGCAATACGTGACGGCAAACTGCTGATCATCGACGAACGGCCAGAAGCCACCCTGGGCCTTGAAGCAGCGATGATCCCACTGCTTGAGCATAACGCGCCCGAGCGGCTGCTGATGGGCGCGAACATGCTGCGTCAATGGATCGTCCCTCCATCGCCCGAGCCGGCGCTCATCCAGAGTGGCAACGAACCGGACGCCCCCGATTTCTGGTGTGGGCGCAACCTGCTCACCGCCTTTCTCTCCTGGGGAGAGGATACCTATGAAGATGGGATTGTCCTCAGCGAGTCGTGCGCCCGGCGACTCTCCTCTACGCATCCCGCCGAGCCAGGAGACAAACTGAGCAATCGTCATGGCGTCAAGGGGATCGTCAGTCGCATCCTCCCAGACGACGAGATGCCCCATCTCGCCGATGGCACCCCGGTCGAGCTGATCTTCAACTTTATCAGCCAGCACGTGCGCGCGTACTTTGGACAGGTTCGCGAAGCGGTGCTGAGCCGGATTGCCCATGCCGAGGGCAGACCGATGCTTATTCCTCCTTTTCACGCGCCTGCTGAACAGGAAATTCGCTTGCGACTGGCCCAGGCTGGGCTGCCAGAGGATGGGATGGAACAGTTGCTGGATGGTCGGAACGGGAACCCCCTGGCTGGGCCGAGCACCGTGGGTTGGGTCTACTGGGGAAAACTGGTCCACCAGGCGCGCGAAAAGCTACAGGTCGCGACGGAAAACGGCAGGGGACAGCGCTTGAACGACTACGATTACTCTGCCTTGCGCGAGGCGGGAGCAGTTGAAATGATTCGCGAGGCGTTCAATACCAGCGCGGTCGGCCACGCTGAGGGCGGCCCGCTGGGTCAACGACTCGCCAGAGGCAGCCTTGAGCAGGCCGGGGCGCCATCACCCCAATTGAGCGCGCTGTTAAAACACCTGGACGTCGTTGGCATCAAAGGCGAGTTGAGCGAAAGTGGGCTGGCATTTCACCTGGGAGAGCCTGAGGGAGTGGCACTTGATCTCGCGGCTCCGATCGCCCATCCCTGGCTGCGGGGGCACGTGCTGACACGCATCGGAGTGAGCGGTGGCACACCGGCTGCCTACCAGGCGCTTGCCGAAGCCAATGTGCGCCTGTGGCGCATGCTGAGCAGCGGAGCGCCCGCGAGTCTCAGGCAGCAGGCCCAGGCTCAATTGGCCGTGCGCCTCCAGGACTACTGCGCGACCCTGCTGCCAGCCGTTCAATTTGCCACCCGCGTGCAGTTCAGTGGGCGTGCAGTGCTTGCACCCGGGCCGAATCTGCACCTGGACCAGGTTGGAGTAGCGGAAGAGCTGGCGTGGCCGCTCTTTGGCCCACTTGTCGCGCGTGAACTCACGGTTGAGGAAGTGCAGGCGCGCAGCGAGCAGGCTACCCGCGTCCTGGACGAGATCATGGCCCGCTGCTGGGTCATGATCCATCGCTCGCCAGCCTTGACGCCGCAGACCTTTCTGGCCTTCCATCCGGTGCGCATTCCTGAGCGCGTGCTTCGCCTCCACCCGCTGGCCTGCCGTCTCCTGCAAGCGGACTTCGACGGCGACCAGGCAGCGATTTTTCTGCCGCTGACCGAGCAAGCCCAACAGGAGGCTGGCGAGCGTCTCGCGGTCGCGGCGCACCTGGCCCGCACCCCTGAGCTGCTGCGCGATCTCTTGCCGAATAATGAAGCGCTCTGGGGCTTGGCCAGCATGAGCCTCACCGAGGAGGGGAAACGGGAGATCGCGGAGCGTATCGGCAGGAACATCGTACCTGCCGGCGAAATCGTCACACGTGCCGTGCTGGAAGAAGCGCTGCAACAGATTCTCCAGCGGGATGGCATACCTGCGGCATTGGAACTGCTTGAGAAGCTGATGCGCCGCGGTTTTGCTGAGGCTCGTGCGTCGGGGGCGTCGATCAGTCCCTTTCCAGGCAGTCGGTTCCCCTTGCCGCCCGCGCCTGCAGAGGATGAGGGGAAGCTCTGGAAGCGGTATCAGCAAGAGGTAAGCGAATGGCTTGCCGCCCATACCGACTACATGCAGCCCGATCTTGGGCCGCAGCTGCTGGCGGTGAAGAGTGGAGCCTGGGGAGAGATCGAACAGCTTACTGGCCTGCTGAGGACACAGGGAGTGGTGAAAGACATGCTGGACAGGCCAGTACCCATCCGCCATGGGTATCGCGATGGTTTGCTGCCAGCAGAACTCTATGCCCTGGCGATCGGGGCGCGTGAGAGCTTTGCGCAGGTCCAGCGCGAGTGGATAGAAATGAGCCGGGAGATCCGCACACGTGCCCGAGCGCAGAGTTTTCACGTGCTCGCGCGTGCCATGCGCGCCGAGCAGCCAGCACTCGTCTTTGCTCATGCCGCCTCCATCGGGGAAAGAGATCCCCTGACCGATCCTGACAGTCGCCTTTTTGCAGGGTTATCAGTACGTTCCCCCATGTTTTGAGAGGGATGAAGAGGCAGGCACAGACACAGGGAGTGGGAGGAGAAGATACTGCCGCCATTTACAAAATGATGCATCCCGACGAGTAGAGGCTTCTGCGGAGGAAGCGCTCCTGAAAGACCTGCTCAAACGCTTCGCCTTTTTAGGCGAAGCGACCTCCATCATGTTCCTCTTCGGGGTGGGAGAGGAGATGCCCCAAACGCTATAGAAAATGCAGGAGATGCACGGATCCACTCACTAAACTGGATACCGTTTTTCGAGTGCTCCATCCTCTTGTGGCAAGCGTCTTCCTTGCCGGTAGGCCCCAGGAGCGATGCCAAAATAGCGTCTGAACGCTTTGCTAAAGGCAACTTCAGAGTCGTAGCCAATAGACGTGGCGACTTCGACGAGTGTCGCCGAGTCCCTGCGCAGCAGAGCCGCGGCCTTCGTGAGTCGCACACGGGTGACGTACTGCATGGGAGATTCGCCAACGAGCTGCTTGAACTTCGCGGAAAATGCCGAACGCGACAAGCTGACACGGCATGCCAGGGACTCTACCGTCCACGGCTCTTCTGGTTGGTGTTGGATCAACGTAAGAGCCTGACCGATCTGGGGATCCTTCAACGCATTGAACCAGCCTGTATCTCCGTTGCCGACCGTACTCATATACGTGCGCACCGCCTGAATAAAGAGAATCTCCGATAAGCGCGTAATGACCGTCTCCGCTGCCAGTTGGTTTGCGCTGGCCTCTGCCTTCACTAACTTCACGATCGCTCTAAGCCAGGGATTCGATTCCCTACGCCGACTTTGAATATGCAGAAATGGCGGCAGTACCGAAAAGAGAGGATTGGTCGTGTGATCCTCAAGCTGGAGTCCCCCACAGACGAGTGTCGTTACTGCACCTTGCCCCGCACTGTAAAATACGACATCCTTTTCAACTGGTTGTCTTGGTATCAGGTCCTCAAGCTTCGTCACAGGTGTTTCGGGACTATCAGTCATGGTATGGCTATGACCGTGCGGTAAGATCACCAGGTCGCCTTCGGTGAGCGACACCGGCTTATCTACCCCCTCCACTGTCAGCCAGCACGTTCCCCCAGTGACAATATGGAAGGTTGCAACCGCTCTCTGAGACACACGGAACCCCCAGGGCCTTACAAGTATAGATTTTTTACCCTTGGGCGCGGACACGTTCCCGCGTGCGGCGTTTTTGTCGTTTTCGGCGCTCCTTTTCCTTTTGCGTTTTCTTCTTGTTCAGAAGTGAAGGTGTGGGCTGTTTCCGGGGCGCGGTGAGAGTGTCAGGCCAGGGTCCCGCCCGCAAGATTCCCACAGGGAACGGCTCGGACTGATACTGCATGGCAAGCAAGACCAGCCTTCCGCGCACGACACAGCTCAAGCGGCGAGCAGGAAGTTGCCCCACCGCTCGCGTTCGCCGTCGATGAGCGATATGCCGCTCAGGCAACGATGCGCCAGGCTCGTTTTGCAGACACTTTGCCTCTTGCTCCGCCTCAGCCTGGCATCCCAGACTCACGCACCATAACTGCGCGAGAGCCATCGCCAACCAGAGCCGCTCCACACTGCTTGCTCGCTCCATTTTGCTATGATGCCACCCCCAAAGTCCCCGCTTGAAATCTTTGAACCCGCCCTCAATCCACGTTCGTAGCCCGTACCAACTCACCAGTGCCTCTTCGGGTTCGAGGTCGGTCAGGATGATCCAAGCTGACTCATAGCCTGCTTCCCAATGCAAAAGCCTCGTTCCATTCACCCGACCCTTTTTGCTGGCAAAGCATTCCACTTTGCCCTGCCAACTCGTTCCCGGCGTGGGAACCCAGCGACTGATCCACGCAAAGTTCTCCTCTCCGGGCAAGCGGGCTTTGGACCCCACATTGATCCGTAAGAACGGATGCCAGCCCCACGCCACAATGGCGTCCCACAGCCACCGGGCGTACAAGCCCCGATCAGCCAGCACGAGCACTTCCCCGTCTTTCGGCACCGCTTTCCCTAGCTCGTTGAGCAGTCCCTCCCAATACGGACGCCATGATCCTGCCTGTTCCGCTGGGAGCACTTTCCAGGCCACCGGGATCGCACACCCACTCATGACCCGGCTTCCCGCCAAAATCGTCCAGCGATTGCCCAGCGACGTCGCATCCATCACCAGCGGTAATTGACGCTTTTCACTTCTCCACAAGCGTAACACCCATCCAAGCAAGGGCGCAAAACACGTGGACACCTCCAGGTCACGCCGCTTTTTCCCGCTCTTCTGCCCGGCATGAAGACTACCACTCGCGTAAACGCTGAAACACCGTTTGTTCCTGTTCCTGCAACACTAACGCGAGCAGAGCACTGATTTGCGTGATCCCGGCTACTCCTGAGAGCGCGATTCCTGCGCGAAAGACGCACCAATCCCCAAATTTGCGGTTTGCTCAGGTGAGAAAAGGTGGTTGACACTTCTTGTGTCCATTGCGATAATCGATCCGGGCAAGCCATGTTCGTTCTCCTGCTTTTGATGATTGCTTGTTGTTTTTCTCATCTTAGCAGATAACGGCTGCTTGCTCCTCTTTTCTCACCCTTCTTTCCCAAAAAATCTATACTTGTAAGACCCCCAGGGCGCCCCCATTTTGGCGCGGCAATAAAGGGTACTGTGCAGGTGTATCGATTGGAGTATGTCGGCAAGCACATCTTCTTGAAAGTGAGTGAGCAGCTCTGTCATATTTCCTCCTGATCTGGACGATTGGCAAAGAATGATAGCTCTTCAGACATTGTAAGCCAGGCAAGCCTGGCTTACAATGGCCGTACCAGTATTCATTACAAAAGGAGGAAAGACACATGACCAATACCAGTGCAAATGAGATCGTCGAGAGCTACCGGGCGGCCCTCGGTCAAGGGGATTTCGCCACAGCCCGGACGCTCATGCAGGACGACATGACCTTCCAGGGTCCATTTGACACGTTCAACACCGCCGACCAGTATCTCGAAGCCACCCGGAGGCTGGCTTCCATTATCCAGCGCATCGACCTCAAGAAGGTGTTCGTTGATGGCGACGATGTGTGCGTGCTGTACGAGATGGTCACCAACACCCCCGCCGGAACAGCTTTCATCGCCGAGTGGTACCAGGTCAAGGGCGGTAAGATCGCGGCCCTGCGCGCTGTGTTCGACGCGCGCCCTTTCGCGGCCTTATTCGGAAGGTGAGGTTCTAGCAACAGACTGAACCTCATACCACAATCGATGCGGCGGTAAGTGAAAGGAAAAGGAGTGGGCGAAGCGAGGGTCTCGGCAATTTCAGGTCAACGAGTTCCTCGCTTTCCCGGTGAAAGCTTCCGGAGGAGATAATCCAGGCGGTACTGGTACAGGGATCCAGGCATTTTTCGATAGCTCATCACGAGTAGAGCATGGGTACTCGCGACCAGTCAGGGTGTTACTCGTTGCCCGTCGAAAGAACAGGGTCACGAAGCAGGAACTCGCGCCAGTGTTTCCTACCCATAGCGAGTTTTTGGAGAGATACTGTAAGGCAGGCAAATTCATCCTAACAGGCGGGCTGACCGCTAGACCTGCCGGTGTGGTACTGGCGATTGTCAACAGTGGGGATGAGTTGAAAGCAATGTTGGCGGAAGATCCGTTTGTCCGTGAGCAGGTAGCGGAATATGAGGTGATCGAGTTCAAGCCCTCGAGGTATCACGAGAGCCTGGCTTCGTTGATTGCCCTTTCTCCCGAGAATAGTTGAGTTGCATGCGGAACCGGAAGACAGAGGACGATCGTCTTCTGTCCTCCGGTTGTTCTCATGGAATCAGGTAATCTCATTTGCTGCACAGGGAGCAATCCTGTCACAGTGCTGGTGCGCCAGCGATGGATCCGGTCGATCCCTCCACGGGTCTCTCTTTCCAGATTAGTGACCCTCCACCAAAAAGAGCCGGGTGGTTGCCGTCTTGAGACGGATATCTTTGAGCGGTGCGTACTCATCTGAGGTGTACCAGCGTCTGGCTTGTTCGACGCTTTCAAACTCCAGCATCGCCAGCCGGTTTGGGTACCACTCTCCCTCCAGGGTCTCACAGATTTTCCCTGGCACAAGGAGTTTTCCCCCATAGTGTTCATGGGTCGGACCGACACGTTCGGCGTATTCCCTAAAGCCTTCTGGATCGGTGATGTCGAGAGCAAAAATCAAGTAGGCTTCCATCTGTCAACCCTCAGTCTTGTTGGTGATCGCGGTGCGCGGTCTTCTGCAGGGCAAAGCGCCTATAGAGCGCGAACGGGAAGAAGCCCGTTCGCACAAGCCGGTGCTCGAGTGGAGTTTCCACAAAGGGCGTCCTGGCGAGCGCCTTCTCCACCGTCTGCGCTTTGACGAATCGGAAGTCATAGATCCACAAATGTCCACCTGGCCGCAGCACCCGGTAGAGTTCTCGCAGGGGTTGCTCTAACTCAAACCAATGATGCATGCTGATGGTCGATACCACTGCGTCAAAGGACTGATCTGGATAGGGGAGGTGCGCCACATCACCGCTCTCGAAATGCACCCGCTCTTCTAGCTGCTCACGCCTGGCATGTGCGCGTGCCAGCCCGATCATATCTTCCGACAAGTCAATGCCGTAGATCTGAAGCCCTGGAAGACTCCGAGCGAGTTCCCTGACTAACGTGCCCGGACCGGTTCCGGCGTCCAGCACCTTCCCCCCGACGAGCCGGAGGGCGGCAAGGTCTGCGATGACCCGATGATACAATCTCCTGGTCAGTCGCACCATCACCACATCATAGACGTGACTCCCCCAGCCGGTAAACAGGGAATTAAAGTGGCTCAAGTGGCGTACCGACGAATGTTCCCCGGCCTCATACCTGTGCATGTCATTTCTCCTCTCAAGACAATGGCAAGAACTGCATCCGTAAGCAGTTGCCTCGATCTATATAGTTGCACGATACAACTGTATGGTTGTAGTATACAACTATATGGTTGCTTTGTGCAACTGTCTCATGGTAGAATAGCGGTATGGATACCAGGCAGTTACAGGATTTATTTGGCGAGTTTCTCCAGGCGTTAGGACTGCACCGGCCCGACCAGGTGCCTACCGGCTTCTCCATCTCGCTCTCCGAGATGTTCGCGCTGATGGCGCTCTCCGCCGAGGCACCGATGTCGCAACAAGTGCTGGCAGAGCAACTGCACCTCGAGAAAAGTACGGTGAGTCGCCTCATCAAGCACCTGGAGCGGCGGGGATGGGTGAAGAGGGTGCGCGATCTTCACGATACGCGGATGTTCCGACTGCATTTGAGTGATGCAGGGCACGAGCAAGCCTCGCGTCTGGCCAGGAGTCTGGCGGAACGACATCAGCGCCTGCTGGCAGAACTCAAGCCGGACGAGCAGGAAGCCCTGGCGTATGGACTGTCTGCTCTCGTTCGTGCTCTTCGCACTGTCTGAGGAAGAGCTGTGGCCTGAAGTGCAGCCGCGGAGTGGAGCAAGGCGGACGGAAGCAGGCGAGAAGCAGTGTGATATCCATCTGTAACGTGTCACTTGCCACCATGCAGAAGCGAAAGCCTCCGTCACTTCTCCGCAGCGAAGAGCTGTGGGAGCCGGCAGCGTCATGCTTAGAATCGCCAGCGAGTTGCACCATAGGGCTCGGCCGTACCCAGGGCAAACACGGTTTCGGGCGTGACTTCGTACACATCCCAGGGCGGTGGCCCTGCGCTCGGCGCACTGTATTCGGCGGTGAGAGAGACCTCGCCGTCGCGCACGCTCGCCTCCCATCCCTGGGATCGGTACGCCTCAGCGATGCGCCGGGCCGTAGCTGGATCGGTCACCCTCACAGCCTTCCCTTCCACGACCAGGTCGAAATCGTGCGTGGCGACCGTGAGAACACAGTGGGGGTTGTGCGCGAGGTTCTGCGCTTTGCGGGTGGCTGCGCCAGCATTGAAGTAAAAGGCGCCATCTACCCAGAGGACTCCCAGCGGCATCACGTGTGGCCTGCCGTCCGGACGCACCGTTGCCAGCCAACAGGTATGCCGATCAGGCCCGCCCGATCCCGGGGCCTGGGAAAGACCTTGCTCCAGGCGCTCGCGCACTGATCTCCACGGGATCGGAGGCGCGCCATAGCCATCAAGATTCCGCTCAGCCTTTGGCTCTCTCTTTGTCGTTGCCATCATCCTTCTCCTTTTTCAGAAATTCTGCAAGACGATCATAGGTATCCTGGACTCCTTCTTCCATGCCACTCTGGAGTGTGCCATCGCGGTCAGCGACCGACCGGAAAACAGATTGAGAAGTGAGCCTGGTTCTTCCTCCAGGCAATTCTTCCAAGGTGAGTGTTTCGAGACTCACATGTCCTGTTTCCGGTAACCCTTCAAACTCAAAGGTATCAATGATGCGCTCAGGTGCAAGTATTTCGTGGTACACGCCGTGAAACGCGTATTCGTTTCCCTGGGCGTCTCGGTTGATAAACCGCCATTGACCACCAGGTCTCATGTCCATCATATCAACCAGGGTTGAAAGGTATCTCGGTCCCCACCATTGCGGGATAAGTCGTGGATCAGTGATGGATATATTGTAAAGCATTTCCTTAATTAAGTCAATACTTGAATTCATTTTCGCCAGGGCGACCTAAAAGTCGCATTTCTTGCTCACTCCGCGCGCCTGCGGCGCTTACAAACACAACAACTCCTGTGGGGGGACGACTTTTACGTGGCCCTGGGTAGAACACACTCTCACGCCCGAGTGGCGCTCAGCTCTCCAGGTCGTCGGAGAGTGACAGAGAGATTGGTAGGCACATCCTGACTGTTGGTCCTGGGCCATCTCATGTGAGTGGGGCGATTTCCTTTGTCATCCATCGCCACGTTGAGACGCGCTGGAACCCGAGGGAGGTGAACAGGCGCAGCGCTGGCGTCTCGGCCTGTTCCGTTTCGAGAAAGACGCTCGTTGCACCTCGCTCCTTCAACCGGTGCATGCCGTGAGGAGCAGCGCACGCCCAAGTCCACGCCCCTGGTGGGTCGGACGCGTCCCGATCACCCCGATTTCGCCGACGGTGTATTCGCTGCTGCTGTCCGCTACCCCGGTGAGTTCACAGAGACAAAACGCCGCAAACGCTCCGGCGGCATCGACCGCGATCACATCCAGGTCGGGCTCGTAGGCGGGGGACTGGTGATAGTCGAGTCCCATCCCGATCCCGTCAAACACTGCCCGGTGCAGTTCCTGGTACTTCTCCAACTCCTCCCCATACACGCCACCACACAGGACAAAGCCTGCTGGCAAGTGAGCCACTGGCAGGGGGATTTCGAGCGGGCGAACCAGGCGCAGATCTTGTGCCGGAAGCGGTCTGAAACCTGCCCCCTCCAGGAGCGCGCGGCGTTCCGTTTCGCTTTCGTGACAACGGCACCACAGGGAGAAGGTTTTCCCGCGCTGTCTCGCCTGCTCCTGCGCCCCCGCGATGGCCCAGGCGAGAATCTGCGCTTTGAGGCCGCTGCCACGCGCTTGTGGATGCACCTGGAAGGTCAGGACAGTCGAGGGTGGCGCTATGAGGGCGTAGGCCACGGACGTGCCATCTGTCTCCACCCAGAGCATGGTTGCCTGCTGGGTCCTCGCCCGCCGGTAGAGGTGTCCAATGACTCTTCCCTGCTCGTCCTCCCACGGAGGCCGTTCCGCAGCCGGACCCTGCGGGAGAGGCGCGAGGAGCGCGCGCAGTTCAGAGAGAGTCGGGGCATCGTACCTGTTCTCGGGTGTCGTGCAGGCCCGCTTCAACTCAAGGATGCGCTGCAGGTCTGCTGCCCCCGCATAGGGGCGCATGTGTATCGTCATCTGCTGCTCCTTTCGACGGGTTTACGAAGTGCGATCAAGGGTTGGGATGCGAGCCTTGCGCCAGGAAGAGCGACCAGAACTCCCGCGTATGGCTGGCTAGTTTCTCGTGCGTGCCGATCTCCGCGATGTGTCCATCTACCAGGACCACAATGGTATCGGCATCCCTTACTCAAAACTGGCATCCGCTTCGGGGATGTGTTCAGCAAAGATGATGAGGTTCCCAGAGGGGTCTCTCATGGTAAACTCCTTGAAACCCCAGGGTTTGGTCTGCAAGGGAGCCTGGCGCGCTTCGGCAGGCAGATACTGCTGATACAAGGCATCAATGTCGGTGGAAGCGATCCAACAGACAGAGTATTTCCCCGTTGGGAAGTCCTGGAAGTAATTCAGGTGCAGAGACACCTTGTCCCGTTCGACGATGGCAAAATCCTCGTCGTGATACGTGGTCTGAAAGCCCAGTTGCTCATAGAAGGCCAGCGCTTGCTCCAAATCGCGGACAACAAAACGAGGAGCAATCTCAAGAAAAGTTGGTTGGCTACTTTGTAACGATGACATTGGTCTACTACTCCTTTCAAGATCAGTCTGTGCGCGCTCGGTTTCTTCCTGTCCTCTCAACTGCTCGGCCCACTGCTGCGCCCATGCCTGCAAAGGCGCGAGCGCTTGCAGGAGTTCCTGGCCCGTTCCCGTCAAGGAATAGGTGCTTTCCTCGGTATGGTAGATCAGCCCCGTGGTCTGGAGAAGGCTGAGCCGCTGGCTTAACATGCTGGGAGACATTTGATCGCAGAATACCTGCAACGCGCGAAAGCCTATCGGCCCATTGCGCAGTTCCCACAGAATGCGTAAAATCCAGCGTCGGCCCAGCAGGTCCAGCGCTGCCACGATGGGATACCCGCTCTGGAAACCTGGTACAGGCTGTTCCGGGGTTGGCAGAGACATCCTTCCTCCTTCTGCTTCTATTTCAGAAGTGTAATCACTTATTTGCTACAAAATTTGTAGTATTGAGGGAGTATACCATTTTTCCAGCATGGGCACAAGTGCGAAATTCCTCTGCTGGCAATAGCGAAACGCGACAATGCGGAGCCTGCCTTATGGGGATGGCTGGCTCGCAGCCCAGGTGCGGGCCATGCTGGCCAGGGTCGCTCCACTTTCATAAGAAAGCTGGAATTTACACTTATGGGACACGTGGTGGAACTACTTCGCGACGGTGTAGCCCACGTCATCCATGACCTCTTCGATCTTCGCCAGCGTGACAAGCTTTGGATCATAGTCCACATGCACCGTCTTGGCGGGAATATCCACAGTGACGGTTTTCACGCCGTCCATTTTTCCAACCGCGCCCTCAATGGCGTGCTGGCAGTGTTCGCAAGAGATATCGGGAGCGATAAGGGTCGTTGACTCCATACGATCGTTTCTCCTTTTGTTGATAGAACTCGTGACTACGTTACTGATTTCCGGCAATCGTGTAGAGCTGGATCAATTCCTGAATCACCGCTTCTTCACGGTCACCCTTAATTCCTTCTGGGACACAGGTACGCAAATGGCCCTCCAGGATGATGGCCTCCAATTTTTCGAGGGCCTTGCGTACTGCATAGGTTTGACGCAAGATGTCAACACAGTACTTGTCCTCCTCCACCATTTTGTGAATGCCGGCCACGTGCCCTTCGATGTACGAGAGCCGTTTCAGGACATCCGGCTTGCGTTCTTCTTGCATCTTTTACACTCCTTTCACGCCTCAGCTAGCCAGGGCGGGTGACAATACGTTACCGACCAAACCGGCGCAAGCGCAAGGAATTGCTGACCACTGTTACGGATGACAGCGCCATCGCAGCCGCCGCAAAGATGGGGGCATTCTCGCGTAAAAGTGGAATGAGCGGCGAGAGGATCGCGGTCGGGATTAAAATGACATTATACGCGAAGGCCCAGAAGAGATTCTGCTTGATGGTGCGCAAGGTCGCTCGCGAAAGGGCCAGCGCAGTGGCCACGCTCTTCAAATTGCCTTTGACCAGCGTGATATCCGATGCCTCCATCGCAATATCGGTGCCTGTTCCCATTGCGATACCTGCATCAGCCTGCACCAGCGCTGGTGCATCATTGATGCCGTCCCCAGCGAAAGCCACCACCATCCCTTGCTCTTGCAGATGTTTGACCTGGTTGGCTTTATTTTCTGGTAAGACCTCTGCCAGCACGTGCTCAGGGGGAATGCCCACTTGCGTCGCAATCGCCTGGGCGGTGCGCCGATTATCACCCGTAATCATCCAGACGGAGAGGCCCTGTGCATGCAATTGCTGAATGGCTTCGCGTGAGCCCACCTTGACGGTATCGGCGACAGCGACCAAGCCAGCGAATGCTCCATCAAGCGCTATGAGCGTGACCGTCTTGCCCTGCTGCTCTAACGCCTCCAGTTGCGCCACGAGAGTATCAGAGGCAATGGAACGTTCAGCGAGCAGGCGTCGCGTCCCAACGAGCACATCATGACCATCTACGGTCGCTTCCAGGCCGCGCCCGGCAAGCGCTGTAAAGCGCTGTGGGGCTGCGCCGAGTGAGAGACCTCGCGCCTTCGCGCCCTCGATAATGGCGGCGGCCAGCGGATGTTCTGAGCCTTGTTCCGCTCCCGCAACCAGGCGCAGCATCTCGTCTTCCGGTGTGCCGGGGAGTGTCACTATGTCGGTCAGTTCTGGCCTGCCCTTTGTAATAGTGCCTGTTTTATCCAACAAGACGGCCTTCACTGCCTGAATGCGTTCAAGACTCTCACCGCCTTTGATGAGAATGCCCTGTTCAGCGCCTTTGCCCGTTCCGACCATGATGGCGGTAGGCGTCGCGAGACCTAATGCACATGGGCAGGCCACTACCAGGACGGCGACCGCCGCCACGATGGCGATAATCCAGGGGTTGCTGGAAGCTGCCATGGTGGCAGCGTTCGTTGACGCGCTGGTGACATTGCCGACAATGGCCCAGCCGAGAAACGTCAGTGAAGCGATCACCAGCACCACCGGCACGAAAATGCCCGAAATGGTGTCGGCTAAACGCTGGATCGGAGCCTTCGAACCCTGTGCTTGCTCAACCAGACGGATAATACTGGTGAGCACGGTGTCGGCACCAACTTTGGTCGCTCGCATGTGCAGCAGGCCGCGCTGGTTGATCGTTGCGCCAATCAGTGGGTCACCCTCAACCTTTTCAACAGGAATACTCTCGCCAGTAATCATGGACTCATCTACTGATGAGAGGCCACTCTGCGCAACTCCATCGACGGGGATCTTCTCGCCGGGACGTACGATCAATTCGCACTTCCACTTCTTTTCCTGCTCGCAGTACATGCGCGGTACGCGCCTGTAACCCGATTAACTTCTTGATGGCCTCATTCGTCTGCCCCTTGGCGCGCGCTTCCAGGTACTTGCCCAGGAAGATCAGCGTGACGATCAAGGCCGTTGTATCATAGAAAGTGACGGGACCCACAATGTGCGGGAAGAAGGTTGCTACCACGCTCATCACATACGCAGCGGTCGAGCCAACCGAGATCAGTGTATCCATATTCGCGCTGCCGTGACGCAGCGTTTTGATAGCTCCGCGATGAAATTCCCAGCCAACGATTGCCCAGATGGGAGTCGTCAGCGCCAGCAGGAGGTAGTTTTCGCCGGGGAAGAGGTTCATGAAGAACATGCTGAGAATCACGACCGGCACGGTGAGTACGATGCCCAGAATCAACAGGTTGCGCTTGCGGACAAGCTCCGCCCGCCGTCGCTTGCTCTGCTCATCCTCTTGTGGCCTGCTAATGGCAGGCATATCCAGGGGAGCAGCGATGTTGCTTCCAGATGCTCCCGGTAGTGCATGGAGCACGGGAGCAACTTGCGGCGTCGCCTTGTAGCCTACCGCCTCTACCTTCTGGATCATCTGCTCAACGGTGGTCTGAGTTGGATCGTAGGTAACTGCGGCATGCTCTGTGGCGAAGTTGACGCTGGCATCCTTGATACCCGGCACCTTCTTCAACCCCTTTTCGATGCGCATGGCACAGGAGGCGCAAGTCATTCCCTCTAAAGCAAGAGTGGCGCGATTCTCTGTCTGGCCTTGTGAGACACCTGCATTATTATCGTTCTGTCGAGTCGTTTCGGTCACCATGATATTCCCTACATCTTCGTGTTTAAGATTACCCATACCCCCCTGGTGGGGGTATGGGTAGTATATCGTATGATTTCCGCTCTGTCAAGTGAGACGACATCATCGTCAGGGCTGTTGCAAAGTCGGGTAGTGGGTCAGATTGAATTCCCACTTAAGACGATTCCCCCCCAGGAACGCCGAACGAGTAGAAAGCGGCTGGCTCTGCCATAGAGTTATAGCGAGCAAGAAGACGGCTCCTACTAATGCCACACACTCTAGCGCACTACTCATCGTCAGCAGTACATCCCAGGTACCTGCGCCCGTTACTAATAAGAGTGGTTGAGAGCATTTCCTCACGGCAAAAAGAGGAGAAGCTGAGCTGAGCTGCGAGAGGAGGCGAACTCTCTTCTCCTGAAGATCCGCTCAGGATGCCAACCCTGGTGATCGTCTCCACCTGCTGCTCGGTCGGAGTTCGCGCTGGTCGGTGTGCTTCCTGCCAGGCGCGTTCTTGCTCATCTGTGGGTCAGAGTTTGGGGCCACTGCCCATGACGCTGCTCATGACACTTTCATGACACTTTCATGACGCTTCCTCCTTATAATACTAGAACCAGAGAGGTCTAGGCGCGTCAGCTGGGCAGTAGCCCCAAACCCTGCCGGGTGGGCCTTTGAGTCAGGAAATGCACACACACAATTTTAGATGTTCGGGAAAGGATAGATAAATAATGAAACTATCGTTGTTCGGCTTTGTGGGAAGTCTCCTCTTCCTGGTACTCGTGCTTGCAGCTAGTGGGACACGTACCGCCACAGGCACAACAAATTCCGATCATTCAGGAAGCATGTCCGGCATGAACATGGGAACACCAACAGCCTCATCTCCAACCAGTGATCCGATGACTGACAGTTTAAAAACTATGAGTGGCAAAGAATTTGAAATCAAATTCATGCAATATATGATCGTGCATCATCAATTTGCCATTCAGATGGCACAATTGGTGGCAACGCATACAAACCGTCCTGAACTGAAGACCA